>Ga0326760_1000201_pt1 | contig 34765 bp, 41 predicted proteins | sample GCREP_S_FD_207668 | JGI IMG/M metagenome (GOLD analysis project Ga0326760, IMG submission 207668) | Hot spring sediment microbial communities from Geyser Creek Basin, Yellowstone National Park, WY, United States - GCR.EP_S | ecosystem: Environmental > Aquatic > Thermal springs > Near-boiling... | reverse complement strand
AGTAAATACTAACGGCGAGGTCTTGGCCTGTCCCATAGCCGTCGACGCGAGCTGGGCGAGGCTCGGCGACATCAAGACTTCCACCTTCGTCGACTTACTTGAGAAAGTGAGAATCGGCCTTCCATGCGCGGGCTGTGACTACGGTGCCCTCTGCGGAGGTCGTTGCCTCTACGCTTACCACGAGAGGTTATGGGGCGACGAAGGCTTCAAGGTTCTGTGCAGGATTACCAAAGTCCTCATAGACCAGCTCTACGAGAACAAGCCGAAGATGGAAAAAGCCATTAAAGAGGGATCTGTAAGTCTCGAAGCCTTAGACTACCCTCCCTTCCTCAACACCATCGAGGTAATACCTTAAGAAGCGCTAAAACTTAGAGCATTAGTTCATTCGAAGCGCATTGACGTTTTCCATCGATGCGTAAACCTTGGAGAGAACTTCATTAAGCTCAGCACTCAAGATCCTCTTCATCGAGATCATCGAGGCCAGAGTCATCATCGCCCACTTAGAGGTTCTCGGTCTCCTCAGAAATTCTTTGCGCGCTTGTTGTACGGGCAAACTTTTTGACATATCGAGCACAAGATCATGGAGTTCTCCGTAGGCCTCTTCAGGAGCTTGGGCGCCATCTCCAGGACGTCGGTGTCGACGTCTCTTGGGGGAGGGGCTAGGGAGTTCACGCACCTCCTTGCGTCTATCCTGTAGGGCTCTTTTATGGCGTGAAGTGGACAAGCCCTGACGCACGCATCGCACTCGCCACAAAGATCTCCCTCAAAGGGAGGGTCGGGCTCGACGTCCGCGTCTGTGACCACACACGTGAGCCTGAGCCTAGAGCCGTACAGAGGGTTTATTATCATGGAGTTCTTGCCATAACACCCGGCCCCCGCTTTAACGGCAACTCGCTTCAGTGGTAAGCCGTAGGGCTCGTGCTCAGCCCTGAAGCCCATGTCCCTCAAGTAGATGCACAGCTTGAGCGCTTTTTCGGCCATGACCTCCTCGTAGACGTAGTAGACGTCGAACCTGTCCCTCTTCGCCCTGAAGATGGCCACGTCGAAGACCTCGTCCCACGCCTCCAGCCCCAGCGCCACAATCGTCTTGGCCCAGGGCTTCACGTATTCCTTGAAGTCCTGCGCCGAAGCGAAGCCCGCAAAGTCGAAGCCCGCTTCTTCGAGAGCGCGTCTTCGGATGAGCTCCTTCAAAGACATGACGGGCTCTCCCTTGAATAGCAGGGGTACGGACGAATTAAGGCGTTTGGCCCGCCGTCTCCACGGCTACAAGCAATTGTGGTCTTAGTCGTTCTCGACCGCTCGACAGCTTAGAAGGAGTTGGACTTCGAGCTCGGCTGTAGGGTTGGTGCGGGGGGTGGGATTCGAACCCACGCAGGCCTACGCCACGGGAGTCGAGCGGCCTCAACAGACCGTGCCTCAGTCCCGCGCCTTTGACCTAGCTCGGCCACCCCCGCCCGCCTAGTGTTGATTTACAAGGTGCACTATATTTATTTCGTGCTGGGCGAAGCAAGCGGCCTCTCATTGAGGCGAGGCCTCGACGAAAGTGGCGTAGTGTCAGTCCTCGAATTGACTTTGAAGTAAGTTTTATCTTAAGGGCTGGCGAGAGAAGATGGCGCGAGGCCCCGGTTGCCTAGCGGTTATGGCGGCCGCCTCGTAAGCGGCAGGTCGCGGGTTCGAATCCCGCCCGGGGCTTCAAGCCAATCTCTGCGAGGGCTCCCTTCTAAGCTCGGCAACCCTTGCGGGTTAAAGGGAAGGGCTCGCTTAAGGTACCAAACCTATCTCGCCCATAGCATGTTTTAGCCCCTTGTCTAAAAATCGAACTCCATGGTTAAGTTGCGCAAGATCGATGAAATTAAGTAAGGTCAGAGAGGAGGTTTAAGGTCGAAGGGAAGGAAATCCTTGTGATAAGGCTCAAGGAAGGCCTCTACGCCGCGGATAACAGGCGTCCCATACTAGTTGTGGGCGGTCCTTCTACAGAGAATTTACGGAGAATTAAGGGAGGACAAGAAGGTGGTGTGTACCCGTCATGGTGCCGTCTTAGACTTACAGCAAGAGGGTTGGCGAGGGGCTCTGCTCAAGCCTCGCTGAGAGACCGTACTCGTTCAAGGTCATAAACAACGTACTCACGTCGAGCCCCCGCAACCGCAGTGTCAAGCCCTTGACCTGAAGTGCTCCCATCCTCTCGCCTCGATCTTTCTCTCGCCTCCGTTGACTTCGAGCCTCAGCTTTTTGTCAGATGTGACAACGCCCATGATGTGGACCTTCTTAGCCAAACTTTTTGGCAGCTTGCTAACCTGGTCTCTTCTCAGCGTGAAAACAAGCGCGTACTCCTCTCCTCCGTAGAGCGCCAGTTCGTAGGGATCCAGGTCGTGCTTCTCGGCATAGCGACGCACTTCGATCGGGATGGGTATGCTCCTTATCGTCATCCCCACATTGTTCAAGGAACACAGAGTGTGCAACGTCCAAGCAAGCCCGTCGCTGCTGTCCATGGAAGCCGTAACGATGCCAAGTCGAGATAGCCTCAGCCCCTCCTTTAAGTAGGCCTTTGGATAATAGACGGCCCTCAAGGCCCTCCTCTCCACCATCTTGTCCGGCGCCTCAAGACCCTTGAGGAGCATTAAGTAAGCGATGCTCGTCAACCCGAACTCTCCAGTGCACGCCACGACGTCCCCCTCGCTTGCCCCCCTTCTCTTCATCAACGTCTCTTCTTTGGCCAGCCCGATTATCGTGCCGCAGAGCGTGAGCTCCTTAGCCTCGCTAACGTCTCCTCCCCAAACGTAGAGGCCGTACTTTAAAGACGCATCTCTCCAGCCCCTCGCTATCTCTTCGACGTACTTGACGTCGACACCCTTGGGCACGCCCAGCATGAATAGCATCCCAAGCGGCCTCACGCCCTTCGAAGCGAAGTCGCTGACGTTCATGACCACGGACTTGAACCCGATGCTGTGAGGGCTCATTCCCGGTAGGACGTCGGTGCTCTCCGTGAGAGCATCAGTGTGCGCTACGAGAACCCAGCCTCTCCCAACTCTTTTGGCGACCACGTCATCGTTGGAGCCCATGACCTCGTCCTCGTCCCTCACGAGCACCCTCCAGATCCTATCGATGAGCTCCCACTCGCCGACGTCTTCGACCTTCACGGGGCCCCCTCTGCCTTTATTAGAACACGCGCCATCTTTTAAAAGGAGCTATGCCGCCCAAGGTGTGCATAATCGACGGCTACGACGACGAGCCCAGCGGCTTGGGGGTTCCTCCCTACCTCGACATATATGCTAGGTACACGGCGGGGGCCGTGTGGCTCGCAAAGCCATATGCCGAGATATTGTACTTGACGGTCGACCAGCTGAGAAGCGACGTCGACCGCTACTTAAAGGAGCTCTCGAAGTTCGACTGCGTAATCTTCATCGCTGGCGTGGCCGTCCCTGGAAGGTACCTAGGAGGGACACCGATCAAGCTGAGCGAGCTAAAGACTTGGTCTCGCCTCTTGATGGAGCCGGTGAAGGTCCTCATAGGGCCCGTCGTGTCCTTCGGCTTCGGCGTCGAAGGGGGCCGAACGGCTATCATACCCAAGGAGGTGAGGAGGGACTTCGACTACATGTTCCACGCGGCCTTCGAAAGGTACGTGTACGAGCTGGCCCTGAACGACTTCAAGCGCGACCTCGAACTACCCGTCTTCGAGAGAAGCCCGTCGTTTATAGCTGAGGTAGCCGTGCGCGGAGCTAACATAGTAACTCAGCACCCAAACTACGGCTTTAACCTGGTATGCGAGATAGAGACCTACTGGGGCTGTCCTCGCTACGTCGTCGGGGGTTGCTCCTTCTGCATAGAGCCCCTCTATGGAGAGCCGAAGTTCAGGGCGGTGGACGAGGTCGTCAAAGAGGTCGAAGCGCTATACTTAGCTGGCGTCAGGCACATAAGGCTGGGCAGACAACCAGACCTCTTCGCGTACCAGTCCAAAGAGGTCGGTGAAAGGGAGTTCCCGAAGCCGAACGTCGAGGCCATAAGGCGACTTTTCAAGGGCATAAGGGCCGTGGCGCCAGACTTGGAGACTCTTCACATAGACAACGTCAACCCCGGCACGGTATATCACTACAAGGAGGAGTCTCTCGAGATATGCAAGATAATCGTTGAGCACCACACACCTGGTGACGTCGCCGCCTTCGGCATAGAGTCAGCGGACCCGAAGGTCGTAAAGCTGAATAACTTGAAGGTTTACCCCGAAGAGGCACTAGAGGCTATACGCATAGTCAATAGCGTGGGGGCCCGGAGAGGCTACAACGGCTTGCCGCACCTCTTGCCTGGCGTCAACTTCGTCTACGGGCTAAAGGGGGAGACCGAGGAGACTTACCAAGCCAACCTAGACTTCATGAAAAGGGTCCTAGAAGAGGGCTTGATGGTGAGGAGGATAAACATAAGGCAGGTCATGGCCTTCCCCAATACTCCGATGTGGGAGGTCGGAGACTCGGTGATCAGGAAGAACAAAAGGCTCTTCAAGTTGTACAAGAAGAGGATGAGATTGGAGGTCGACTTGCCGATGCTCAAGAGGGTCGTCCCCGCGTGGACCAAGCTGAGAGGATGTTACGTCGAGAAGAGGGGTGGAGGCGGGACCTACGCTAGGCAAGCGGGCTCATACCCCATATTGGTGTACCTCCCCTATCCGCGCGCCGTTAGGGAGAAGATAGACGTGGTCGTCTTGAAGCACGGCTTCAGATCGGTCGTGGGGGTTGAGTCGCCGATAAATCTCAACAAGGCTCATCGCAAGTTGCTTCAGAGCGTCCCAGGGCTATCGAGGAGTGCGCTTCTTCAGATCTTGAAGAGAAGGCCCTTCCGTAGCATTGATGAGGCTAAGGAACTAATGCCAAGGGATTTGGTTGAGAAGTTGGGAATAGAGGTCTGAAGGCATTTACCTTAAGAAATCCTAAACAAATCACATGATTCATTTAAAAAACCCTTAAAGGGATTCATCCCTTCTCATAAATTTTCAAATGCCGACCTTTGCGGGTAGAGGAGTACTTAATGTTTGCCTCGAGGCCCTTCCGACCTTACAACATTGTTAAACAACATCAGTTGATGGGAGGAGACTTGCGAAATATTTAAAGGCTTTTGGGGCCCAAAAAGCGAATGTATATCACGTAAAGGGGGCTGAGATGGAAATTGAGGATGGGGGAGTCAAGGATGGAATTGGGAAGGCACGTAATACTCGAGCTCTACGGCTGCTCCCCCATGCTCCTCGACGATGAGGCCTTCATAAAGAGTGTGCTCACGGAGGCTGTGAGGAAGGCCAACGGCAACATATGCGGCGTCTTCTTCCATAAGTTTAACCCTCAAGGCGTAACCGGTGTAGTCTTAATATCAGAGTCCCACGTGACTATACACACGTGGCCCGAGTACGGCTATGCGGCCGTGGACGTATTCACGTGCGGCGAGCGCATGGATCCTTGGAAGGCTTGTGAGCACATCGTGGACAAATTCAAGCCCTCAAACGTCAACGTCCTTGAGATTAAGAGGGGGCTGCTAACCCAAGGCAACAAGAGCTAAGGTGATAGGAGACGATTAACTGGAGATGGATCGCCGAGCACCAGACCGAGTCCACCGTAGTACTGCATAAGGTGAAGAGGGTATTGTATAGCGGGAGGTCCAAGTATCAAGAGATAGACGTAGTCGAGACTCAAGACTATGGTCTGTGTTTGATTTTGGATGGCAAGGTACAGTCCTCCCTTATCGACGAGTTCATATATCATGAGGCCCTCGTCCACCCCGCTATGGTTACTCACCCCTGTCCCGAGAAAGTCTTGGTAATAGGCGGGGGAGAGGGCGGGACTATCCGTGAGGTCTTGAGGCACAATACCGTTAAGAACGTTGTGATGGTCGATATAGACGAGGAGGTCATTCGGGTCTCCAAAACATTCATGCCCCAGCTCAGCGCGGGGGCTTTTGAGGATAAGAGGTTGAGGCTGGTTATAGGCGACGGACGGGCCTATTTGGAGAGGACAGGCGAGCAGTACGACGTGATATTGATCGACGTAACCGACCCGTTGCCAGGAGGTCCCTCTTACCCTCTGTACACCAAGCAATTCTATGAGCTTGTCAAGAAGCACCTCAAGCCCGATGGATTGATGGCGACTCAAGCGACATCGGTTTTCTACAGCAGAAAGTCCTACGCCCTCATATACAACACCCTAAAACAGGTCTTCCCCGTGGTCAGGGCGTACAGCGCTTGGGTCCCGTCCTACGCCTCGGCGTGGGGCTTCGTACTCGCCTCTCTGAAGTTCGATCCCCTTGACTTGAGTGACGAAGAGGTCGGGAGGAGGCTGACCGAGAGGGGGGTGTCGACACTCAAGTTCTATTGCCCTGAGTACCACAAGCCGCTCTTCGCATTGCCCTTGTACCTGAGGAAAGCCTTAGAGGAGGAGAGGGAAGTAGCAACCGACGAGAGGCCGACGTTCATGCCTGCCTAAGCGTGATTCCACGTGAGCGAAGAGCGTAGAGAGCTCTATAGGGAGGGCGTTGTGGTGGACGTTCAGAGGACGGCGAGCGGATACGCAATAGGCTTGAAGGATGGCTTCGTGGTTGAGTATTTCTTTTCGGACAAACCCGTCGAAAAGGGCAAGAAGGTCAAGGTGTACTGCATATACGGCAAGAAGTACTCGAAGTCGCGCTTCGAGATGGTTATTGAGCCTTAACCTAATCTCATCTGGCCTTGATCGAGCCCATCTAAGTAGGTGCAAATCGGCTCAAGCCCTTCGCGTTGGTTCCATCAAGTCAACAATAAACTAACTCGTCGACTGTTCATGCATACTAGAAAGTCACAGGGGGATGATCACGTCGTGTGACGGGCCCGGGGGGATTTGAACCCCCGACCGTCAGCTTAGAAGGCTTGCGGCAACCCCAGTGGTTGATGCCGCGCTATCCGGGCTGCGCCACGGGCCCATAGCGCTAAACTTAGTTGAACAGGCCTCCCTTTAAGCTTAAATTCCTTTCCTCAGCGGTACTTACTCCTTATCTCTTCAATCTTATCTCTTGCTCCCTTCAAATCCTCGACGAAGCCCTGCGCTATTTCCCTCCTTCCTCCAGCCCTTCCCTTCCCTCCTTGCGCCACCTCGAGCGCTAGGCGATTCGCCTCTAAGCCCGCGTTTATGGCCTGTGGGCCGCATGCTACGACGAGCAGAGCCCTGTCGTCTTGCTTGGACAATAGTATGAGTGCAACGTCCCCGACCTTCTTCAAAACCTTCTCTGCCAACGCCGTCATGCCGTCGTAGTCCACCTTGTCGAGCTCGACTTCTATCACCTTTTCTCCTCTACTCCTCCTCTCCAATATGGTGGGCAAGGCCATTTCGGCGATCCTACCCTTCAAAGCCTCCACCTCTTTCCTCAATTGCCTGAGTTCAGTCCTCACCTTGTTGGCGACAGCTGACACCTGCTCGACAGGGCACTCTAGGGCTTGAGCTACGTTGTGCAGACCTTCCTCGAGCTCCCTCACGTACTCAAGAGCTGCCTTCCCAGCCTTGTACTCGAACCTGATTATGCCGTCTTGGATCCTGTCAACTTTGGTTATCTTGATCAGCCCCACTTCCCCTGTGCTCGCCACGTGGGTCCCGCCACACGCTTGAACGTTCCATCCCTCGATATTCACTATCCTGACGTGCCTCCCAGGGACGACCCCTCCTTGGTATATCTCAAACCCATACTCTCTCTCGGCCCTCTCCCTCTCGACGAACGACACCTTGACGGGCAAGTTCTTGAGGACTAGGTCATTTGCCAAATCCTCTATCGCCTTTAGCTGCTGCGGGTCTGGGTATTTGTAGTGAGTTACGTCGAGGTGCGCGCGATCAGGCCACTTCTGAGCTCCGGCTTGCCATGCGTGCTCTCCTAAGACCCTCCGCACCGCCTCAAGCAAGACGTGCGTTGCCGTGTGGTGCCTCATGAGGCCGAGCCTCCTCTCAGCATCTACCTCACACTTTACTACGGCCCCTTCAGGTACCTCTCCTGCCACTACGTGCACTACCACGTCTCCTACCTTGATGACGTCGAGCACCTCTAACTTGGAACTTCCCAACACGAGGAAGCCTTTGTCGGCCTCCTGCCCCCCTCCTCGGGGGTAGAAGCACGTTTGATCCAACACAACGTAGCCCTTGTCACTCCTCAAGACCCTGCTCTCGCACGTAAACATGTACTGGTCCTCGTAGTAGAGGAGCTTGGTCGGCGGGAGGCCTGACACGTTGTATTGGATTTGTTCTTTAACCGGCCTAGCGGATTGATGTAACTTAGCCACGAGGCCGTAGAAGTTGTCAGGAACCTTGACCGCGACGCCGAGCCTCTCGGCCTCCTCTTTGACGATCTCCGGCGGCAACCCGTGAGAGTCATAGAGTTGCAAAAGTACATCGATTGGAAGGGACTCGCCCTTTAACCCCTTAACGACCCTCGCTACTAAGCTCCTGCCGCGATTGATGGACGTTCTGTACTTCTCCTCCTCCAACTCTAAGATCTCCATTATGGTCTTTCTCATCCTGTTGAGCTTGGGGAAGTCACGACCCCAGATTTTAACTTGCTCGTCTACCAACTTCCTCAAGTAACCCTCTTCGAGGCGCAAGAGGTCACACAGCCGAAGTGCCCTCCTTATCACTAGACGGGCCAAGTAACCCTCTCCGACGTTTGAGGGCACGACACCATCGGCTAACATGAACGCCAAGCACTTTGTGTGATCCGTGAGCGCGAAGACCCTTTCGAGCGGGGCAACCTCTGCTTCGAGCTTCTCGAGCGGTATCTTCGTGACCTTGGAGAGCTCTCTTCTGAGTTCGTCGACGGTCCTCCCCCTCTCGACCCTCATCAGGGCCGATGCTTTAGCCACCTTGGCCAAGAGCTCATCGTCTGGAGGGGTTATCCTCGCGTCGCGGCACACGGCATCTATCAATTCCCCGTATATCGCATGGAAAGCCGTCGGCTTGCCGCTCAAGAACCAAGCGAAGCGCTCCATTCCGTAGCCCGTGTCCACTATCCTCATGTTCATCGGGATGTACTCTTCTCCCCTGACCTTAAGGCACATGAAGACTAGCGTAGCGAGCTCCAAGCCGTCGACACATACCTCGACGTCGGGGCCAGCGTTCCCTCCGCCGACCCAGAAGTCCTCTTTGTATGTTATCGTCCTCTCGTCGATCCCTATTTCCTCCGTCAAGAACTCGTGGCAGAGCTTGACCGTCTCCTCCTTCCAGTAGATCTCCTTATCTGGATGGTTAAAGGCGTGGTGACCTCCCATCTCAAATATCGTCAAGTGCCTGCCAGCGGTCAAGCCCACGTTGTCTATGTCCACTAGCCTAATGCAGGGCTGTGATATCACCAAGGGATTCGCGGGCGGCGGCACGACACCGTCGGTGACGAATGGCTGGAAGACGGCTATGCTCGCTATGGTCAAGTATATGTCCTCGCGCCACCTAGCAACGACCGGGTAGGGCTTTACGACCTCATGTCCCCTGCACTTGAAGAAATTCAGGAAGATCCTCCTGACCTCGGGCACGTCCACGCCGGGTTTGAGCTCTCTGCCTATGAACGTGTAATCTTGACAGGGGGCGTCGCCACAAGTCTCCCTGTCTCGATCGAGCGTCCAGTAGGCCGAGCCGCAGACCTTGCACTTCCTCCTCACGAAGCCGTTGTCGAGGAAAAACTTCAGCCTATACTCTTCCTCTGAGACTGTCATCCTTTCAGCCCTTAACGGTGCTACCGTGTGAAAATGTTGGAGGCTCTATAAAAATTGCTAAGTTAGCCAAAGAGCGAAGCTAGCCCCTCGGCTATGGTCTCCTCCGACACCTCTTCCTTCTTCTCTTCCTTCTTCTCTTCCTTCTTCTCCTCGGCCGGTGCTGGAGGGGCCGCGGCGGGTTGCGGCGTTATGGCTGGAGCCACGGCTGGGAGTACGGCCCCCTTGATCGCTTCGTCTATGTTGACTTCTTTTAAAGCCGCGCAGAGGGCTTTGACCCTGATTTCGTCCACCTCTATGCCTGCTGCTCGTAATATCGACTTTATTGCGTCCTCAGTTATGCTCTTGCCAGCTTGGTGAAGCAGTAAAGCAGCGTAGACGTATTCCAACCCTACGTTACCCCCTTGTTATTGACTGAGTAGCTCTCACTCAAGCATTTATAAATTTTTATTTTGGTCGTCAAAGCTTAAGCAAGCTCCTCAACGCGGTCGCTTGAGCATAGGCCTTTGCAATTATGTGGCCTACGACCTCGCGGGTCGGGTAGCACGCGTTTATTGCGAGGTTCCTAGCCTCCGCGACGGCCTTTGATATTATGTACGGCGCGCTCTCAGGCGTTACGAACACGGCGTTGATCGCTAATGAGAGGGCCCTCGTAAAGGCGTCGGCGATGTCCTTCTTGTACTTTTCTACGTCTATCTTCAAGTCAGAGGGCTTGAAGACTACTCCCTCGTAGAAGGCGATTTTGATCTTCAAGCCCGCCTCCATGGGCTCGATGCCGAGTTTCCCAAGTAGCTCAGCTATCTCGGCCGGTATGGCCTCGCCGGCCTTGACCACGACCGTGTCCTTGGTCACGTAAATGGATCCCTCTTCCACCTTGACCGGGACCTTGAATTTCTTGAATAAGCTCAAGGCGGGCCCGGACGGGATGCCGGTGTTACCTGCCGGAATGACCACGTCCTTAACGGCCACGTCGCCAGGCCTTGCCTTCGCCGGGACTTTGTTCTTCTCGAGTAGGGCGTAGACCTCAAACGGGCTCAAGTTGGATGCCAGGACGGCCACTTGACCTGTTAGAAAGTCCTTCAATGGAGAGAAGTCCATGCCCTTTAGCTCCTTTAGCTCTTCTATGGCCTTTCTTATGATGCTGTTCTTAGCGACTTTTACTTGAACGCTCCCTCTTAGCGCCTTCCTTAGTCTCTGAAATTGTAGAGCACGCAGTCCGCTGATGTCAGCTAGTGCTATGGTCTTGTGCGAGCTAAAGATCTCTACCATCTCGTCTATAAGCTTCCTCTTTCTCTCTCTCGGCTTTACCTCCCTCAACGCTAGCGCGGGCATCTAGGCTAACCTCCACGAGCGCGAGTTGGGGAGACCTCAACGGGTGGCCCCATGGTTAACTTGACATAGACGCTCTTTATCCTAGCCGGGTGCCTTATCTTCTCCTTCAAGAAGTCGAGGACTGCCTTGGCGTTCTCCGCGACTTCCTCGTCCTTCATGTCCTCGACGCCTATCTTGCACTGCACAACGGGATTATTCCTTATCTTTAGCCTAACTGAGTTCCTCAACTTGCTTATCACCGAGACCAAATCTGTTCCCAAGGTCACGGGCGACGGCATTTTGCCCCTCGGCCCCAAGAACGGCCCCAAGGTCCTACCAATCACGGGCATCAAGTCCGCTTGGGCTAAGAAGAAGTCGTAGGCCTTTGCGATTTTCTTGGCGTACTTCTTATCGGCCTGACACTTTTGCACATCCGCCTTCCCCAATACAAGGTCTGCCTTAGCGTCTTTGGCCTTCAAGGCCAGGTCCCCTTCGGCTATAACGCACACCTTGGCCTCCTTGACAGTCAGAGGGTTTGGCAAGGTCAGTACCTCGTTTATCCTGCTGGAGGGGTCTTTGAGGTTGAGCCCCTCAAAGGACACTATGAGCTCAAAAGTCTGCCTGAAGTTCCTCTTCTTCGCTCTCTGCCTTGCCTCTTTAATGGCCTTGAGGAGATCGTTCAAAGATAAGCTCATCACCACTCAGCCTCGTACTTGGCAAATATTTGATCATAGACCCCTGCGTCGATCTCTCTTTGGATCTCCTTCGGGCTCTTGCCTTCGACGGTTATCCCCAGGCTGAGACAGGTGCCTAAGACTTCCTTGGTAGCCGCTTTTAGGTTTTTTGCCAGGAGATCGGGCCTCTTTATCAAGGCTATCTTCACCACTTGCTCGAGGCTCAAGTTGCCTATCTTCTGCTTAGCGGGCGAGGAAGAGCCCTTCTCCGCCTTCAGCTCCCTTAACAGTAGAGCGGCCGTGGTCGGTATACCGACCTTCACTTCGAACTCCTTAGTCTCAGGGTCGTAAATCACCTCTACCGGGACCCTCATCCCCGCGAACTCTCTCGTGAGTTCGTTAATTTTATTGGCGACCGCCATGACGTTCAAGCCCGTGGGGCCTAGGGCTGGCCCTAGGGGCGGGCCCGCGGTCGCCTTTCCCCCTTCTATCACGAGCCTGACCGACTTCTTCTGCGCCACACGCATCACCTCTTAGCCTTCTCGACGACCCTCACGTAATCCCCATGTATCGTTATCGGCAGGGGGTAGCTAGTCTCGTGAAGCTCTAAGGTCACTTCCTCTTTACTCTTGTCCACCCTAGTCACGGTCCCCTTGAGGCCCTTCAGAGGCCCCGCTATTATCTCGACCACGTCGCCAACGTCGACGCCTTCGATAGACGGCTTGGGCACTAAGAAGTTCTCAAGCTCGTCGAAGCTGACCTTTCTGGCCACGACACCCCTCACGTGCTTAATCCCGTAGAAGACCTTGTCGATGACCTCTGGCCTGTCGGTCTCGACCACTATGTAACCCCTCATCCCCTCGATTATCGCGATGGACTTTATCGGCGCGTTGAGCTGTCTTATCCTCTCCTCGGCTATCAGCGCTACGTTCCTCTCTTGGCCTATAGTTGTCCTGACGAGGTAAAAGCTCGCCTTCTCCTTCGACAAGCCTCTCACCACATCAGTGAACGAGGAGCACGAAGAAGAGGTAAAGTATTATGAAGCTATAAACTCCCAACACGATGAGCCCCAAGCTACAGACCTTCAACATTAAGGTGAACTCCTCCCTCTCCGGCTTGCGGGCTACCCTCAAGATCCTAACTATTTCCTGGATTGATCCCTCGAGCGGCCGTTTTGCCCTTTCAATCCACTTCCTCATAGGTGAACTAAACCCCTGACCTCAACGTTGTCCTCACTAGCTGAAAAACTCTCTATTATAGCTTTTCTCGTGGCACTGCGCTAAAGTTCTTCAAATCTTCCTGAGGGGGAGCCCCTCCTCATCACATACCCTTATGACCATTTGCCTTTCATCCGACTTGAGGCTCTTCCAATCTATTAACGCGACGCTCGGCCTAACCACGCTCCTCTCTATGGCCAGCCTGAGCTCTCGAGAGCTTACATACGGGAAGGCGTACTTGGGGACTATGTGCGAGATGGCCAGCCCCTCATTCAAGACTGCTCTGCTGAACTGTGGCGCGTAGTGAGGACCTCCGAAGCCCACAGCCACGGGCCCCTCCTCGAGGACGTCAAGTGCCTCTGCTATGGCTTGAGCGACTACTTCGGCCGCCTTTTCGTTGCGCCACTCCCTTTGCGTGCTGCCCAGCTCCACGAACATCGCTGGGGTGTGCTCGAGGTAGGGGCCGTGGTGCGTGACTTCTAGGCCGCATCGCCAGTCCGAGAAGCCTCCTTCTTCTCGGAGCTTGTCAAGCGCCTTTACGACCCTCGCCAAGTGGATGGGCATTGCGATGCACACACTCCTAGGCCTGCCGCCGTAGAGGGCCTCGTCGGTCCAGTTGCCTGGCGTGTGGGCGAGGAAGGCGGGGATCCCCGACTCCGCCGCGTGGCGCGAGGCGAATATGACTCCTCCGACTCTCAGAAAGTCCTCGAGGTCCTCGGCGTAGATGGTCTCTCGAGCTATCGTGACGAGCAGGACCCCCTCTAGCTCGTAGACGTCCTCCCCTTGGACCCCCTCTCCCAACCTCCTAAAGCCCATCAACTTCAGGAGCTTGTCCTTGATGTTTAGGCCAGCAGGATCTGTCTTCGAGCACACTATGGCCAAGCGGCCCTCCAGCAAGGTCGACACCTAAACCACGCTACGCAGGATCGCTCGGGCCATGTGGAGCTTGTTCTCCGATTGTAGCCAAACTATCGAGTGCTTCGGGTCGTCGATGACCTCGTCCGTGACCTCCTCCCCCCGCTTCGCCGGAAGGCAGTGCATGAAGACGAAGTCCTCCGGCGCCTTGCTCACCAACTCTCTGTTCACCTGATACTTCGGGAGAAACTTCTTCAGCCTCTGCTCCCTCTCTGCTTCAAAGCCCATGCTGACGAAGACGTCCGTGTATATGACGTCGGCCTCCTTGACCGCCACGATCGGGTCCTCCACCACTTCCACTCTTGAGCCGCTGACGTCGCAGTTCTTCATGACGACTTCGAGCACTTCGCTCTTGGGCCTGAACTCGTGAGGACAGGCCACCACGACATCGAGCCCCAGCTTGCTACAGCAGATCAGCAGGCTGTGGCAGGTGTTGGTGCTCCCGTCGCCGATGAAGGCGACCTTCAGCCTCCCCTTCCCCTTCACCTCGAACATCGTGAAGACGTCGGTCAGGGCTTGAGTCGGGTGGTGCGAATCGCTTAGCCCGTTGATCACCGGGATCGTACAATGCTTAGCGAGCTCCTCGACCGTGCCGTGAGACCTGACCCTCGCCACCACGCAATCCACCATCCTGGAGAAGACCTTAGCCGTGTCGGAGAGGGCCTCGCCGCGCGCCAACTGCAACTCCGAAGCCGATGCGTAGAGCGGGTGGGCCCCCAAGCTAGCCGCCGCGATCTCGAAGGCCAACCTGGTCCTGGTAGAGGGCTTCTCGAAGAAGAGGAGGACGCCCTTGCCCTCTAGATCCCTCCTCCTTCTCTCCCCCTTCACCCACTCCCCCTTCAGCTTGAAGCACTCGTCAATGAGGGCCCATATGTCGCCTGGAGAGAGCTCTTGGAGCGTTAAGATGTCACGCCCCTTCATGTTCATGACGGCCACCATCGAGGAGGATTTCGGAGAGTTTGTCCAGCTCAATGCTTAATAAGGGGCCCTGCTATATTGTTTTGCTGAAATCGAGGTGCCAGCTGTTGGTCGAGAGGTTTGAGGAGCTTAGGGATTTCCTCTACGGCTTACTGGAGGCGAGGGACAAGCTGAAGGACATGTTCGCCCCATCCCCCCTGCCCTCGGAGCTAAAGTTCCCCGTCAGGGGCACGGTAGTGGTCAAGAGGGGCTTCGCGAAGATGCAGAAGGGAGGGGTGTGCATGGACGTGACCAGCGTCGAGCAAGCGCAGATAGCCGAAGAAGCCGGGGCGGTCTCGGTGATGGTGCTCGACAAGTTGCCCTACGACGTTAGGAAGGCAGGAGGGGTCGCTAGGATGGCTGACGTCAAGGTCATAGAGGAGGTCATGGACCACGTGACCATACCAGTCATGGCCAAGTGCAGGATAGGCCACTACGTGGAGGCCAAGGTGCTTGAGCACATAGGCGTCGACATGATAGATGAGAGCGAGGTTCTAACGCCAGCTGACGAGAAGCACCACATAAACAAGTGGCTCTTCAAGACCCCCTTCGTGAACGGCGCTAGGAACTTGGGGGAGGCTCTGAGGAGGATATACGAGGGCGCGGCAATGATCAGGACGAAGGGAGAGGCTGGCACCGGCAACGTCTCAGAGGCAGTGAAGCACATGAAGCAGATAATGGGCGAGATAAGGGCCCTGAGAGCCATGAACGACGAGGAGTTACTCGACGCGGCCAAGAACTACAACGTGCCCTACGAGCTGGTGAAGGAGACGGCCAGGCTCGGGAGGCTCCCCGTCGTCAACTTCGCTGCTGGCGGGATAGCGACGCCAGCTGACGCCGCGCTCATGATGCTCCTCGGAGCCGACGGGGTTTTCGTGGGCTCGGGCATCTTCAAGTCCTCGGACCCCGAGCTCAGGGCCCAAGCGATAGTCTTAGCGACCTCTCACTGGGACGACCCAGAGATAGTCGTCGAGGCCTGCAGGATGGTGTCCGAGAAGAAGGCAATGATGGGCATAGACATCAAGACGCTAAAGCCAGAGGAGCTGCTCCAAGTCAGAGGCGAATGACGTGCTCAAACTAGGAGTGGTGGCGCTTCAGGGCGCCGTTTCTGAGCACGTTGAATCGCTCAAAGCCGCCTTCTCTAGACTGGGTCTCGACGGAGCGGTCGAGCTGGTCAAGAAGCCCGCTGAACTAGAGAGGGTCCAGGGCATCGTGATACCCGGAGGAGAGAGCACGGTGATAGGCAGAGTGGCCGAGAGGACAGGGCTCCTCAAGGCCTTGAAGGAGAGGATAGAGGGAGGCCTGCCAGTCTTCGGCACGTGCGCTGGTGCGATATTACTGGCCAAGGAGGTGTACGACGCGAAGGTTGGGAGGGTTCAACAACCCCTAATAGGGGTCATGGACATAAAGGTCGTGAGGAACTACTACGGCAGGCAGAAGGAGTCCTTCGAGGTCGACCTAGAGATCCCAGCGATAGGCGATAAACCGTTCCGTGGAGTCTTCATAAGGGCTCCTGCAATAGAGGCCGTGGGCGACAAAGTGAAAGTTTTGGCCGTCTACGAGGGCCTGCCTGTCCTCGTTCAGCAAAACAAAATGTTAGCGGCAACATTCCATCCAGAGCTCACCAATGACACGAGAATCCATGAGTTTTTCATAAGGAACTTGCTGAATTGACAAGCTTAAACCTTGGCTTATATTTTGATTGATGATAAACATCTGCCGTAAAGATATCTCATTAGTTTAGGGCTAATTGAAGTATATAGCACGTTTAAGCCTTGAAGATAGAGTATGGGGTCGATATCTCTCGAAAAGCGTTAGGCCCGACGTTCCCCGTTATGACCACCTCGACGCCCTTACTCACTATAAGCTGGACCGCCTATTCCGGCACCGCTAGCGGCATATACGGCTGGGTTTGGTATAGCCTCATATTGCATGGCCTCTGAATCCACTATGATGAAGTATGGACATCGGCCAAATCTTGGATCTACTAGCGAGTCGAGGCTGTTCGATGTTGCCGACACGCAAATCTTCATCATCAACACCCTCAGGCGCTCGCACCTCTCGATTTTTCTCGATCTTCCAAATACTTCTCGATCTTCTCGACTATGTCCATGAAGGCCTTCGAAGCTGGCGAGTCCGGGTGCCTGACTATAAATGGTATCCCCTCGTCAGAGTCCGCACAGATCTGGGGGTCTATCGGTATGCTCCCCAAGAATGGAACGCCCAAGTCTCCAGCTATCTTCCGCCCACCTCCGGTTTTGAAGATATCCACCCTCGTCCCGCATTTCGGGCAAACGAAGCCGCTCATGTTCTCTATAACGCCAATGACAGGGACACGTAGCTCCTTGGCAAAGGTCACGGCCTTTCTGACGACGGCCTGCGAGACGTCAGACGGTATGGTCACTATTATCACGCCATCCATGTCCGGTATGAGTTGAACGACGCTCAGGGGCTCGTCGCCAGTCCCCGGCGGGAGGTCCACGAAGAGGAAGTCGAGCTCCCCCCAACTTATGTCCGCGAGAAACTGCTGAATCGCCCTCATCTTCAATGGCCCTCGCCAGATAACCGGCGTTTCATCGTTTGGAAGGAGGAGATCCATGGAGACCACCCTTATCCCCAATGGACCTATCGCGGGGATGACCACGCCAGGGCCTAGGACTTGGAATCCATATCCCTTTAGACCGAGCATCCTCGGTATGCTCGGGCCATGGATGTCAGCATCTAAGATCCCGACCCTATCTACGTGGCCTTGCATGGCAAAAGCCATGGCGAGGTTCACGGTCACAGTGCTCTTCCCGACACCGCCCTTCCCGCTCATGACCGCTATCTTATGCTTGATCTTGCTCATGTTTTGCTTAAGCCTTTGTCGCTCCTCCTCTATCTCCTTTTTGGATTTCCCTTTGTACGCTCACCACGCCAACCTCCTGCCCTCGCATCGAGATCCTTCCTTAAAAAGGAGAAATATCTCAATATTAATGTTTCCCCTCTTCCTGGCTAAAAGCCGTTGCCAGATTAACATCACCTCCCATTGCCTCGGGGAAACCCTAAGGCCTCAATTCGCTATACCTTCTTTACTCTTCGCGATCTCGTGGCCAAAGGCATCGACATGAAGACGAATCGACACAACAAAAAGACGACGTGGCTTGATGCGAGGATCTTTCCAAGGATTTAGTGGACCGGGCGGGACTTGAACCCGCGACCTCCCGCTTGCAAAGCGGGCGATCCACCAGGCTGATCTACCGGCCCATGGCTTTGGAGGCCGAGGGCGGGACTTGAACCCGCGATCTCCGGCTCCCTACCCCCGCCGGCCCTCAAGCCAAGCGGTACAGGCCGGCGCGTTAGCCAATCTACGCCACCTCGGCCCCGTACCCAACTACCGCATCAATAGACTTCACACTTAAACGTTTCTTCCATCGACGTCGTATAGGCCGAGCTTGAACTCCAAGGCCCTTAGCACTATCGACGTCGCGACGAAGCCCTCCAAGACCCCCTCGTAGATGGACACTATCTCGTCGGCCGAGCGTAGCACTTCGTCGCTGAAGTCCCCGTGGGGGAACGCGCCTATCATGATCATGGCCTTCTCGCCACCTCCGAGGACTTTGCTGGCAAGGTCTAAGGGGTTCATCCTGACCCCCTTCTCCGATAGCAGGATCTTTCTCGACGGCTTGAAGTCCTCTATTGCCTTGTCAAGCCCCCTCCCTAGGACCTCGAGCAACACCTCCCCCTCCGCCGGGACCCGGCCGAAGGCCAGCAACTGCTCCATCAAGCCGACGAACCTGTTGTAGTTCTTCGGCAACCTAACGTCGCTCCTCGCCTTGATCACCTGCCCGCTCAAGGTGTGCACGTACAGTTGCACATAGCCCTTACTACAGAGGGGCGACTCGAGCACCTCGAGCATGCAGAAGTGGACTATGTCGGGCCTGCCCCTCTTCTCTTGGCTGGGCAACCTCTTCATCGCGTGGTAGTGGAGGGACTTGTCGAGCAACATAGCGAGAGGCCTTTTCCCTCTCCTCTTCGCGGTCTTCTCCACGGCTGGGTGCTTAGCTATCTCCGGCGGCACTAGCTCGAGCGACGCGTCCACCAAGGCTATGGCGACGCGGGGTTCGGGGTCCACGGCGACCACCAAAGGCTCCTGAGGCGCTTGAAGGGATTGGGCTGGGAGCTCTCTTAATATTCCTCTCTCGACACCTAATTCGCAGACGCCGATGCCCTGCAGGAGGCAGAAGGCAGAGATCAGGGCCATCGCCATCGAGAGGATAAGGAGGCTCTTCGAGATGGCCGACTACATGTTCCGCATCGACCCCGGGCTGTCGAACAGGTACGTGGAGCTAGCTAGGAGGATAGCCATGAGGTGCAGGGTGAGGATACCGAGGGACTTGAGGAGGAGGTTCTGCCACAACTGCTACAAGTTCCTCGTACCCGGCGCCAACTGCAGGGTGAGGATAGCGAAGAGGAGGGAGCCCCACGTGGCCATAACATGCCTCGAGTGCGGCAACGTCATGAGGTTAAACCTGAGGGGGTTGAGGCGTGAGGGGCAACGTTAGGAGAAGGCTCAAGGAGAGGATGTTGGGGAGGGTGGATGTAAACATAGGCAAACAGGGCCTGACGGAGTCGGTCTTGAAGGAGATAGACAGGCGATTGAGTAGCGACGAGATGGTGAAGGTGAGGATCCTAAAGTCAGCCCTAGCGGTAGAGGGGATAGACGACAGGAAGAAGTTCGCTGACATTTTAGCACAGAAGCTGGGCGCGAGTGCGATCGAGGTGAGGGGCTACACCGTCGTGCTCTACAGGAGGCGTAAGAAGAGAACAGTTTAATAAGAGACCTGTAGTTCCTCTATGCTCAAAAGAAGAGCAGAGTGAAAGAGCATGTCAGAGGTCTTGAAGGTCCCTCCAGCGTTGTTAATAGAGGAGCTGGCAGCCTACCTCAGGGAAAACCTGTCTGACGTCATAAAGCCCCCTCCGTGGGCGATGATAGTCAAAACAGGGCCCGGGAAGGAGAGGCCGCCTGCTAGGAAGGACTGGTGGTACGTTAGGGCAGCGGCCATACTCAGGAAGATCTACCTCTACGGCCCGGTGGGCATCGGTAGCTTGAGGACCGCGTTCGGGTGTAGGCAGAGGCCGGGCGTCAGGGGCCGAGAGCACTTCAGGAAGGCCGGAGGGGCCATAATAAGGAAGATAATCCAACAACTCGAGCGAGCTGGGCTTGTGGAGAAGGCTGGCAATAAAGGTCGCGTCCTAACCCCTCAGGGTAGGTCCCTCCTTGATAGGCTGGCCCACAAACTCTTTCGAGAGCTTCAGAAAAATATGCCAGAGCTAGCAAAATATGCTTAGGTGGTCCCAGTGGCCGAGATGACCGAGGCGCCTGATAAGGAGCTTGAGGAGATCAGGCAGAGGAAGCTCGCTGAGTTGCAAAGGAAAATAGCGATGGCTGAGGAGCAGGAGAGGCTCAGAAGGGAGTACGAAGCGAAAAAGCAAGCCCTCTTGAGGGCCATCTTGACGCCCGAGGCCAGGATGAGGCTCACCAACATAAAGATGGTCAGGCCGGAGTTCGCGGAGCAGCTTGAGGCCCAATTGATCCAGCTAGCCCAAGCAGGCAGGATACCGGTCCCGATAACCGATGAGCAGTTGAAGAGGATACTCGAATCCCTTCAACCTCCTCGTAGAGAGATCAGGATAAGGAGGGTCTGACATGGCTAGGAGCAAGCACGTCGCGAGGAAGAGGAGGCTGGCGAAGGCCTACAAGCAGAACAGCGCCGTGCCGGTCTGGGTCGTGGCCAAGACTGATAGGAAGTTCAGGTCGCATCCGAAACTCAGGCACTGGAGGAGGGTCAAGCTGAAGGTGTAGGGGGCGGTTGGCCTTGTCCGAAAGGGAATCCGAGGTGGAACTCGAGAGGCAGTACACAGTACCTTTGCGAGTCGTATTGGGGGTGCCCAGGTGGAGGAGGGCCGCGCGGGCCATAAGGTTCGTAAGGGCCTTCGTAGCCAGGCACATGAAAGCAGAGGAGGTAAAGATAGACCCGAAGGTCTCTGAATACATATGGAGCAGGGGGGCGAAGAAGCCCCCGAGAAAGGTCAAGGTCAAGGCTGTGAAGTATAAGGACGGCCTAGTGAGAGTAGAGCTCGCGTGAGGGAGCTCTAGAATTGCCCATAGAGCTCGCGACCATATACGGGAGCTACTACGTGGGGGCCTTCTCTCTAGCGACTGACAAGTACGCCCTCATCCCTAGGGACGCAGACGAGAAGTTTCGGAGGGCTATTGAGGAGAACCTCGAGGTGCCGGTCTACAGAGTGAGCGTCGGCGCCTCTCCGTTGATAGGGATCCTCACTGTGGGGAACTCCAGCGGCCTGTTGCTCCCCTTCATAACCCTCCCCGAAGAGCTCGAGATCTTGAAGAGAGAGCTGGGCATCGAAGTCGCAGTCGTGCAATCGGCCAAGACCGCGCTCGGAAACATGATCCTGGCGAACGATAAGGCTGCGATAGTCCACGAGGACTTCACCAAGAACGAGGTCAAGGTCATAGAGGACGTCCTAGACGTCGAGGTGGTGAAGGGGAGCCTAGGAGGGATAAAGCTCGTGGGCTCTGTGGCGGTCGCAAACAACAAAGGAGCTCTCCTGCATCCCATGACCTCCGAAGAGGAGGCGAAGCGGGTTTCGGAGGTCTTGAGGGTCAGGGTCGACGTCGGGACGGTCATGATGGGCTCGCACTTGCTGAGGGTAGCGATGGTTTTAAATTCGAAAGGTGCAATCGTTGCACCCACTACCACGGGCCCTGAGCTTGCTAGGATAGAGCAGGTTTTGTTCCTGTAGGGTGGGGTCCATGAGCATCAAGACCTACGAGATAAGCGGTAGAATGAAGATAAAGAACAGGTGGAGCAGATTCTCGATGACCGTGAGGGCGTTGAAGCCCGAGCACGCGCTCGAAAAGGTGTTCTCGCTCTTGGGCAGTAGGCATAAGCTTAAGAGGTTTGACATAAAGATTGAAGAAGTGAGGGAGTTGGTCGAAGTTGGCTCAGAGCAGCGCTAAGCCCACGCCCCAAGACGTGAACAGGCTCGTCGCCGAGTGGCAATACCTACAAAGCTTGGCCGAGGCCCTGAGGCAGAGGATAGACCTAGCTCTGACGGCCATAAACGAAATCGAGGGCACCATACAGGCCATCGAGGAGCTCGGCAAGGTGACGGAGGAGGTCGAAGCACTGTTCATGCTGGGGGCCAATGCCTACGCGAGGGGCAAGATCACCGATACGAAGAAGATACTGGTAAACGTGGGCGCGAACGTCTTGGTCGAGAAGAGCTTGGAGGACGCGAAGAGGTTTTTCGAGGCCAGGATAGACGCCCTAAAGAGGCTCGTCGCTGAAACCCAACAGCAACTCGCCAGCGTCACCGCCAGGCTCTCGAAGCTCGAGCCGGAGCTGAGGAAGATAGCCGAGAGCCAGGCCGGAGGTTAAAAAGCGCTTGCTGGGCTTCCTGAAGAGCAAGCTCAAGTCCCTTTTTCAAGAGATAACGACGAAGGAGCTCGACGAGAAGAGCCTCTCAGACGTGGCCGAGAGGCTTCGCCTAGCCCTAGTGGAGAGCGACGTGGCCCTCCCCGTGGCCCTCGAAATAGTCGACGACGTGGTCGCCTACCTCAAGGGGGCCAGGGTAGGGAGGACCGAGAGCGTATACCAGGTGGTTTTGAGGAGCCTTCGAGGGACTCTGTACAAGATGCTCACGTCAGTGCCACAGATAGACCTGGTGTCGGAGGCCAAGAGGTGGAGGCAGGAGGGCAGGGTATTTACGGTGATGTTCGTGGGGCCCAACGGTCACGGCAAGACCCTCACGGTGGCGAAGGTCGCCAACCTGTTGCTGAAGAACGGTCTCTCTGTAGTCCTGGCTTGTAGCGACACCTTCAGGGCTGGCGCCGAGGAACAGCTCGAGGTCCACGCATCGAGGCTGGGCGTGAAGGTGATAAAGCACAGGTACGGCGCCGACCCTGCCGCCGTCGCCTACGACGCGGTGTCCCACGCCTCCTCCAAGGGCTTGGCCTGCGTCCTGATAGACACGGCAGGCCGCCTCCAAACGGACAAAGGGCTCATGGACGAGCTCAGGAAGATAGCGCGAGTCGCAAAGCCAGCCCTCAAGGTGTTGGTCGTCGACGCCCTAACAGGCAACGATGCCTACGACATGGCCGTCAAGTTCAACGACGCCGTAGGCATCGACGCCGCGATACTGACGAAAGTCGACGCCGACGTCAAGGGAGGAGCCGCTGTGTCTATAACCGCTGCCACACGGAAGCCGATAATATACTTCGGCACGGGCCAAGGGTACGATGACCTAAGACCATTCGATGCCCGATGGCTTCTTGACAGGATACTCCCGCCCGACTAACCCTTTAGGAACTTGTTCTTAAGGCCGGCGCCCCTGCACACGACGGTCTTAGGCCTCCCCTCTACGACCTCGAAGGACACTTGATGTAAGAGCTTTTTGCTCAACTCAATGCACGTCAACGCGTGCATCGTGAGCTCACTCACCTTGATAACCGACTCTCCCTCGGCGAGAGCCATGTAGACTATCAACTGGTCAGACAAGTGCCTATCGACGGTGGCCCCGCTCTCGATCTCCTCCAACAACTTCTTAGCAGCTTCTTCACCGACCTTCTCGGCTGGCTTTCCGACCTCACCCAAGCTGTCCGAGCCTAGGACGGTCCCGCTCGTCGTCTCGGCCCAAAGCACTATGCCGCAACCGGGGTTCAGGGCGCACTTGGAGTGTCCGGGCTGTAGCACCTCGACCTCTATGTTCGCCTCGAGCCCGGCCCTTCTCAAGAGCTTAGAGGCGCTGTCCGCCATCCTCTTAGCTATGTGGTCCGGCAATCTCGAGCTATAGGATATGCCCTTTACAGTCTTCACCTCACCCTGTGCTTCCAGCCTTATAGGCGCCAGCTTGGGGACCGGCACGGTCGTCGTCCTGACGATGCCCCCTCCTTTGGGGTAAAAGCCCCTCCTCAAGAGGTTTACCTCAAAGTTGTACCCCATTTTCGCGACTACTGGCTTTAAGACGTGGATCACGTAATCCACAGGCGGCGCTAGGGGGTTGTCAGTCCCGCCGACTATCTCGACGTTGACCCTTGAAGGCGCGAAGGCGGCTGCTGGTAGCAGGCTTTGGAGGACTAAGGTCGTGGAGCCGGCTGTCCCCACGTCGAACCTAAAGTTGCCGCTTTTGATTGCCCTCGGCCTGAACGTGAGCTCCATGGACCCTAAGGCGAGGCCCTTGACTTCCGCGTCCGCCAAGCTCGCCACGGCTCTGATGGCAGTCATGTGTTGAGCCCTAAGCCCGGGGTTCTCCCTCTTGGCCCTTATGTTGTAGATTCTTACAGGTACCCCCGTTACCGCCGAGAGAGCCACCGTCATCCTGAGTATTTGGCCCCCTCCCTCCAGCATGCTACCGTCAATTTCTATCATGACCCTTCATCACCTTCAAGAGCTCATCTACCACCTCACTTACCCCGACGCACTGGAGGGTGTTGCACCTAAAGACCCTCTCGCCTCTAAGCTTGTCGAGGGCCCTCCGAATTTGCTCCTCGCTAGCGATATCTATTTTCGTCAGTGCTATGACCATCGGCTTATCCTTGAACATCTCCCTAACGCTCCTGAGGACGTTAAGCTGGTAGTCGAGGTCATAGCCACAGGTCTCACTGGGGTCGATCAAGAAGACGATCCCTCCCTCTAGGTTCTTCAGGGCGATTATTGCCTGGAGCTCTATCTTGTTCCTCTCCTCTAGGGGCCTGTCGAGTAAGCCCGGGGTGTCCACGACTTGAGCTATGACACCTCTAGGGCCGATTATGTGCCCTACGCTTACGCTCTTGGTTGTGAAGGGGTACTCGGCTATCTCTGGCTCGGCGGTGGATACGCATTTCACGAAGGACGACTTGCCGACGTTGGGAGCACCACTAACGATTATTATGGGTACGTCGAAGTCGAAGGAGGGGAGTCTCTTGAGCTTCTTGACCTCGGACAGAACCTGCAAATCCTCTTTAAGCTCCTTGATTATCGAGGCCACCCGACCGTAGAACTCCCTGCGGGACCTCGAAGCCTCCCTGGCGTCTGAGGAGGACCTGATCTTGTTGACGTACTCCTTGGCCAGCCTCTCCACGATTTGGGAGGCCTTGGAGAGCCTAGCCATGGCTATCTTGAACTTGTCGGGGTCTATCATCAAGTGGAACATGTCTCTGTAGAACGGGTTGAGGGAGTCCACCATCGGCATACCCCTCTTTATCTCCCTCAGCCTGCCGACCACGACCGAGGCAACAGTCCTCACTCTCGTGATCTCCTTTAACTTAGCGACTAATGTCCTGTCCCTTTTAGTGGGCAATTTGACGGAAGCGCGCGATGCCCTTCTAAAAGCCACGTCTATGAGGTCGTCTGGCGACGGCACCTCGGGAACGTTGCGAAACGGCTGTTCAGACACCATGAAGGCCCACTAACCCTCGATGAATGAACGGCTTCTTATTAACTGGTCGTCAACTCCAAAAGATATAAGAAGGCCTAGTTAAATAGAGTGGCAGGTGTGCTTCATGTATAACGTTGGCCACAGAGAGCAAATGAGCGCTTACTGGGCCGTGGGCGCGACCACCGTCGGGGTGAGGGTTGAGGAAGGCGTCGTGCTAGCTTCCGAGAAGAGGGTCAGCTACGGCTTCACAGTGACGAGCAAGTCGGCCAAGAAGATCTTCAAGATATCAGACCACCTCGGGATAGCCTGCGCGGGCCTCATAGGGGACATGCAGGCAATAGCCAGGAGCCTGAGGGCGGAGCTCAGGCTCTACGAGCTCGACACCAACAGGAAGATGTCGGTCAGGGCCGCCGCTAAGCTCTTGGCGAACATGCTTTTCAGCCAGCGCTACATGCCCCTCATGAGCGAGACCCTCGTGGGCGGCGTGGACGACACCGGGTCGCACCTATTTGTGCTAGACGCCATCGGCTCCCTCATAGAGGACGACTACGCCGCCCTCGGCAGTGGAGCGACGATAGCCATAGGCATACTGGAGGCTGGCTACAGAAAGGACATGAACGTTGACGAGGCTAGGGGCTTGGCAATAAAGGCCGTGAGGGCCGCAATAGAGAGGGATGCGCTGAGCGGGGACGGCATAGACGTCCTAGCGATAACTAAGAAGGGGGCAGAGGAAAGGTTCGAAGCGGTAAAGTAGCTAGCGTGCATCCGAAGAGCTACGGCTTCACCTTGACAGGTTCGCCGATCCTAGAGAGCAACGCGACTCGCGAGCCGAGGCTGTCGGCGACTAAGCTATAGCCGCTTGCCTCGCTCAATTTTTTCGCAAACTCGATGACGTCCCTATGCTTGGGCATGTTCTCAAGTCCTAGCCTGAACCTCGAGTACCCCAAGTACATGTAGCCCTTGACCTCAACGTACCAGGGCTCTGCAAGTGAAACGAGCTTGGCGAAGCCCTCTACGTCGCCCTCGCGATCGTTCACCCCCTTTATCAGCGTGACCCTGATGACCGTGGGGCACCTGAACTCCCTCACAAGCCCTAGGCTCCTCATCAACCTCCGCCATCCGTCGGCCAGTGAGCATCTGGACAGGGCCGCGAACTTCTCCTCTGACGATGCGTTTACTGACACGTAAAGCTGAGAGGGCTGGCCCCTATCCAATAACTTCATCAGCCTCTCCGGATACATGCCGTTCGTGACCAAGAAGGTCGTGAACCCCTTGCTCCTGCAGAGCTCTATGAACTCTCCGAGCCTCTCGTAGAGGGTGGGCTCGCCCGCGAGGCTTATGGCGAAGTGCTTTGGGTGAAGCGCCTCGATGTACTTCTCCCTTATCACCTTGGGGTTCGACTTGTAGCCGCTCAAGATCCTTAACTGGGCTTTGATGGCCTGCTCGAATATCGCCTTCTCGTCGTCGTAGGTCATGAAGTCCTCCTCCCTCCAAGAGGGGACCTCGGGGTCCCCCCTCTCCACCCTCCAGCAGTGGAGGCAACTGTTCGGGCATGCGAGCGTGGGGGTCATCTGTATGCACCTGTGGCTCTCGATGCCGTACCAGTTCTTGTAGCAGAACCTATTGCCCGTCAGCGCGGCATGGAGCCAATGGCACTTCTTGACAGCGGCAGTCTTCTTGCTACCGATCAGTTGATACTTCTGCTGCCTCAGCAAGTCTACGATGATCGATGAAGTCGGTCGCAATAGCATTTTACACTCTCCGGCCTTCTTACCAACTCAGGTGAGAAGAGAGGCATAAACGTTGAGGTGAAGCGAGCTGGGCCTGGCTTTCATAGGCGTAGGTCTTACGGCTAGGGGGCTGACAATCGAAGGGCTTCAGGAAGCAAAGAGGGCTGACCACCTCTTCATAGACCTCTACACGAGCCTAATTCCCAAGGACGAGTTGCTCGCGCTTCAATCCCTGATAGGCAGGGAGGCCAAGCCCCTGCGCCGATCGGACCTCGAAGGCCGTGGGGCCCGGAAGATATTGGACCTCGCGGAAAGAGGGTCCGTAGCGCTATTGACCATAGGAGACCCGTTTATAGCCACGACCCACATAGCCCTTAAGATAGAAGCCGTCAAGAGGGGGATAAAGGTCAAGTACGTGCCCTCGGCATCCATCCTGAGCGTGGTGCCGGGCTTGACAGGTCTGTCCAGCTACAAATTTGGGAAGTCGGCCACGGTGGTCTTCCCGGAGAAGGGCTCGAACAACGCAGCTTACGACGCTATAAGGGACAACTTGTCTAGAGGACTTCATACGTTGCTCTACTTGGATCTAGACGTCGAGAGCGGCAAGGCCATGACCATAAACGAGGCGTTGAGGTTACTGCTCGAGGTGGAGGCCCAGAGAGGAGAGGGGGTCGTGAAGGGGGATAGGCTAATTGTTGGGGTAGCGAGGGCGTGCTGGGACAGTGAGGTCGTAAAGGCCTCGAGCCTCTCTAAGCTCCTCGACTACGACTTCGGGCCTCCTCCTCACGTGCTCGTCTTTCCCGGGGCACTCCACTTCGTGGAGCTCGAGGCGTTGAAGACCTTTGCGGGAATGGAGGAGTGCCCTTGAGCCCTTGGAGGTCCGACGAGGAGAGGCTCTCGAGGTACTTTGACTACGTCGAGAGGATCCTCGAGAAGATGAGGCTAAAACCTCCTCGACGCTTGAGGTGTCGGGTCGAGGCGATAATCGATAACGCGAAACGCTATTACGAGGACGCTAGGTACTACGCGAGGTTGGGGGACTACCCCACGAGCTACGTCTGCGTGGCGTATTGCGAAGGCCTATTAGACTGCCTAAAATACCTAGGCCTGATAGAGGTGGAGGGAGAGGTCGTGGCCGAGAGAAGGAAGAGGGTCATGGTCGCGGGGGTCTTCGACATAATACACCCAGGGCACATATTCTTGATATCGAAAGCTGCTGAGCTGGGGGACGTGATCGTCGTGGTCGCCCGCGACTCCACGGTTCAGAGGCTCAAGGGTAGGAGGCCCGTAGTGCCCGAGGGACAGAGGCTCGAGGTGGTCAAGAGCATTAAGGGGGTCAAGGAAGCAGTCTTGGGGAACGAGGGAGAGGACATGCTTAAGATAGTCGAGGAGCTAAGGCCAGATGTCATAATGTTAGGCCCGAACCAGAACTTCGACGAAGAGAGGCTCAGGAGAGAACTGGAGGAGAGAGGCCTCAAGGTAGAGGTCGTGAGGCTCAAGGAGCTCTACGAGGCACACAAGCTCTGTAGCACTACAAAGATAATAAAGGAGATACTGATGAGAGAGGACCTTCAAAAGCTAGTCGCAGAGCTCAACTGGCAAGAATCGCACTCATCTTAGGATCCTCTTGTAATAGTCTATTAGGCGGGGCACCACGTCCTCGACCCTCCACTTGGCTTTGAACTTCAGGAGCTCCTCGGCTTTCTTGGTGTCCGCGAGCGTGTGATAGACGTAGTTCTTTATGGGGTTCTCGACGAACCTCGCCTTGACCTCTAAGCCCTTGCCTCTCAGGACGTTCAACATGTCATTGAAGGAGTAAGCCCTCCCCCCTCCGACGTTGAACACATCGAACTTGCCCTCCCCGTACTCTAAGGCCTTGATGTTGGCATCTACGACGTCCTCGACGTACACGAGGTCCCTGCTCTGCGACCCGTCGCCGTAGACCGTGAACTCACTTCCCTTCAACCCGCTCCAGATCATCTGGGTCAACACGTTGGCGTAGCCCCCCTTGTGTTGCTCCCTCTCGCCGTACACGCTGAAGTACCTCAGAGCGACGACTTCGACGCCGTGAAGGTCCGAGTATAGCTTGCACAACCTCTCGCAGTAGTACCTTGCCTCTGTGTAGTAGTCCGTCACGAACACCGGCATGTCCTCGTGCCACGGTATCGGGTTGCCGTTGTAAATGGAGCTCGTCGACGCCAATATCACCTTCGACTTGTTCTTCTTAGCGTACTCGAGCACGGAGATCATGTCGTTCACGACTTTTGACGTCAGCTGAGGGTCCTTCTTGTACATGGGTGACGACGATGGGATGCCGTTGTGGAAAATGACATCGACCCTAAAGTCTAGGCGAGCTACGTCGCCTGAAGCCCCCTTTACGAACTTAGCATCAAGGCCCTTTATGTTCTCCTCGACACCCAATGAGAGGTCGTCTAGGACGTAGACCTCGAAGCCCCTCTTGCAAAGTTCTTCGACTAAGTGGCTACCTATGAACCCACAACCGCCCGTTACGAGGACCTTCATGGAAATCGCCCTAGCCCTAGGCCCCCATAACGTTTGCCCCATACGATCATGTAATACAGCTACGCCATCGTCGAGGCGACTTCGTCTTTAAAGCGCCTGACTTGCCCGAGCGCCTCTCTCAGCCTCACTATGCCTAGGATGAGGTAGTTCATCCCCGATCTCTTGTAGCTCTCAGCCTCCCTCACGAACTCCTTCCAGTCCTCGTGAGGGGCTATTATGCAGGCGAACGTAAAGTCGCCAGACTTCCCCCTGCTCTCCCTGAGTCTCCTGACCGTCTCGACCCTCTTGCCGTAGTCCTCGCTACTTACATAGGTAGGAAGCCATCTAGGCCCTATGCAGATGAGGCCGTCGCCCATCTCCGCCGTCAGCTCGAGCATTTTCCTGCCAGCGCCCCCGAACCACAGAGGCGGGCGTGGCTTCTGCAAGGGCTTGGGCAAGAGGACCGCGTCCTTAGCCTTGTAGTACTTCCCCTCGAAGCTCACCTTGTCCTCGGTCCAGAGCCTTACTATGAGCTCGAGCCCCTCTTTGGCCTTCTCGAACCTAACGTTGTTTGGGTCCCAGTGACTGTAAGCCTCGAACTCGGGGATGTACCATCCAATGCCGACCCCCAAGATCGCCCTCCCGCCCGAGAGCACGTCAAGCGTGGAGACCATCTTCGCCAGCATGCCCGGCGGCCTGAAGGGAATCGGGGTGACGCACGTCCCGAGCTTAATCTTAGAGGTCTTGGCCGCTAGGTAGGACAGGTAGAGCCACGGCTCCAAGGTCTCGTTGCTCCACGGGAGCATGTAATGGTCAGTGACGAAGAAAGCGTCGAACTCCAGCTTCTCGGCCTCCAACACGAGCTCTTCGAGAATCTTGAGCCTGTCCAGCAACCCCCTTTGAGCGTTCGAGACGACGACGCCAAACTTCAAGTTAACCACCGAGTGTTAAGTGTAGGGAGCCCTAGCACTAAATATCTTGCCGTAATCCTTTGTCGCCGACTTCGAGTTTACATCAACAACATGCCCAAGATCCGCTCGAAGCTTGTTGGGAACGGCTGCAGAAAAATGAAGTGCCCTGGATGCGAATTTGAGGCAGATAGAGATAATGTAACTGTTCTGAATATTGGAGGAAAGCACTTGGAGGGATGTGGAGAGCTCTGGCCCCTGAACGCCCTCAAATGACAGATGTAAACCTGAGTAAATGAGGGGAAACCGATGAGCCGCCTAGGGGACCCTCGCCCTTTGGGGCAGAGGAGCGCTATGCCTTGAGCTTTTGCTTTGCCCTCAGGCAAGCTCTACCCGCAAGACCTCGGTGAAGACGAAGCTCCTGATCTCTTTGACCAGCTTCCGAAGCCAGGGCGAGAGGGCGTAGCCGACCGCCAAGTACACGACACCGGCGATCGCTACGTGAGCTAGCAGAACAGGGGCATCATACCAGAAGTTCATGACTGCGATGGTATGAGAGCCGAGGGCGAAATAGCACGAGGCGCTACAGAGGCTTGCAACTATGAAGGGGAAGGCATCGCGCCAGGGGAACTTGAAGTCAACGACCTCTTTCGTCAACCTGTAGAAGGGGGATGCGAAGGCGAGTAGGCCAATTAGCCAGCCAATGGGGTAAGCCGAGGCCAAGAAGACGATGCCCAGACCTCCACCGATGAATGTCAGCAAGAGGGCCGTGCCTATGGCTAGGCCTAGGGCGTGCATCATCAGGCTTGCGAAGCTCCACTTGAAAAGTCTACTCTTGATGAAGTCGCTGATCGAGACCTCAGGCTTCAGGTCGACCTTCTCGCGGCCGCTAACGGCTGAGTAGAAGATGCCGAAGAAGCCCTCGACGAACACGTAGAGGCTGGCGACCCACACAACCCAATAGGCGTCTCGGTAGATGGGGTTAAGTAGGGAGAGCAGGGGGTACGACAAGCAAAGGATAGAGGTGAACATGAAGGCGGTAATGGCGAAGTAGAGCCTAGTTATCTCCTCGACGTCACTGGCGGAGCCGCCTCGTAGCATCCTAGCATAGAGGCCTGCAGCGGTAGCGCGACCATAGACTATCTGGTTTCTGAGGCTGTAGCACGCGCTCATGTATGCGACAGCGCTCTCAGAGTTGCTGAGCCCTGCAAGCAGGATGCGATCAGCGCTGACCAGCATGCCGTCAAAGATCCCCAAGAGGGGGATCGAGAAGCCCCTGAACCACCTCTTCGCGAGGCCGAAGTCTATCCCGTCCCACCTCAATCCTCTTCTGACCAAGATCATCAACGCGGCCGATGTTGAGATGGCGCTGGCCAAGAGCGCGGCGAGCAAGGCCCCGCTTAAGCCCGAGCGTAACACTACTACGAAGAGGTAAGCCAGCGGCAACCTAAGGACATCATAAACGAGCGACGAGTAACCTGGGACTTCAGGAGCGTAAGTAGAGGCTACACCGCCTACGACTCCTCCGACGAGGCTCAGGATTATAAGCAACGAACCGAAAACCGCCGCTATCCAGAAGCCCCATCCGACGACGAAGTTGCATAGCCAATACGAGGCCGGGATGTAGATGGCTAAGGCTAGGGGCAAATAGCATAGGCTGACCGCGAAGGCCGTCCCTATCGACTTCGGGATGCCACGAGCCACGAACCTAGGATACCAATAGCTCCATATGCTAGTGGGCATTAGTGGATAGCTCACCAGCGTGGAGATAAGGGCCCATAGACCGAACTCTTCAACGCTAAGCCTGCGGGTTATCACGATGACGAAGCCGAAGCTTATGAGTAGGCTGACTATGGCAGCTGCAAAGTTGATTGCGCCCGAGTAGCGAAGCCTAATTCTTTCGGGCAAGGTCCATCACCCATAAGCTCTGACCTGCTGTGACCATCATCGCATTCTTCCTGCCTGAGACGTAAGTCAGCATGACTATCACGTTTAACACTTTCCGCATTTGAGTGGCACAGCGAAGTACGCCACACGTCGCTCAGCACGGCACCTAAGGTTACGCTTAGGGCGATCGCCTCGAACCTCGTATGAGTTTTATGCAGTGCTAAAAATAAATCTATGTCGATTCTCGATCATCACATATACCATCCCGTGGAAAGCCTCGATAATTCTTGGTGTCCGCCGGAGGGCTAAAGCCTCACCCACCTCTTAACATCGTAGCTGTTGATCATAGTGTCTACGAAGGGCTCAGCCAATGCGCAGGCAGAATGAATGCGCGCTTTCCTCTTTGCGGAGAGTGCCTCAGACATGAAGGCCGTCGAAGTATCAGCCTAATATAAAGACGTCGCTCTAAAACTCTTAGGTCTTAATACAAGCCTTTAACCCCTCCTCTAAGGCCGTCTTCGGCTCGAAGCCCAAGACCTCTCGAGCCCTTCTTATATCAGCGCACATACGATTAACTTCTCGAGCCCTAGGCCTAGAGAAGATAGGCCTCACCCTCAACCCAAAGATTCTTGTTATTTTATCCGCGAGCTCCCTTATGCTTACCTCAACGCCCGAGCCTATGTTAATTGCCATTCCCACACAACTCTTTGACCTCATCGCAAGCATTAGAGCCTCAATGACGTCACCCACGTAGACGAAGTCCCTCGTCTGTCTTCCATCGCCGAAGATTATAGGCGCGAGCCCCCTCTCTAACCTCTTGATGAACCTGCTTATGACCCCACCGTAGGGGCTCCTCTCTTGTCTAGGTCCGTAGACGTTGAAGAGCCTCAGGACGACTACATTAAGCCCGTAGACCCTGTGATACACGTCACAGTACTGCTCGGCTGCGAGCTTGCTAGCGCCATAGGGCGAGAGAGGTCTCGTCGGGTGTTCCTCGTCGACCGGCAACTTAACCGGCTCTCCGTAAATGGCGCAGGAGGAGGTAAAGACGAACTTCTCGACGTTTGCCCTACGGCTCTCCTCGAGCAAATTTAGGGTGCCCGTTACGTTCACGTCGTTGACTAGGTCGGGCCTTCTAATCGATAGATCTATGCTTGCTATAGCTGCCAAGTGGAAGACGCAATCGACGTTCCTGAGGACCCTCCTCACTACGCCCCTGACCCTTACGTCCCCCCTAACGAACTGGAATTTCGGGTTCTCCATGTGTGCCTTTACGTTGTCTAGGGAGCCCGTGCTCAGGTCGTCCAAAACAACTACTTCAAAACCCTCTTGTACGAGCCTGTCCACCAAGTGACTGCCTATGAAGCCTGCCCCTCCCGTTACCAACACCTTGGACAGACGCCAACACCCCTCGGCATCAAAGAACTAGCCCTAGACGCCTACGTCTGTGATAACTCGAGGACCTTTTATGTTTAACGCGACAGGGGTCCAAAGCGTCTAAGCTCAACAACGATAGTTACTTCGCCGAGAATTCCTAGGGCATTGTCCATTGCAAGTAACACTCGACGGCCTAAAGAATCAAATAGCTGTCGTGCATCAAAACTGTAGTCCTTAAAGCCTATGACCTTTGGCCATCAGCATAATTCAAGGGCTTCGGAGTTCCCATAGCATATACCAGCTCGAGTGCTTCAACAAAGTGGACAACGAAGCGCTTCTCTAGGATCGCACGATAAAGCTTATAAAAACAGCCACTATTGCTACCTCGGGGAAATGGCTTTGGCCGAAGCGATAAAGAGGGTAGCGGTCATCGGGGCAGGAGCCATGGGGCATGGCATAGCGCAAGTCTTCGCCATGGCTGGCTTTGAGGTCAGCCTACTGGACATAAAGGACGAGTTCCTCAAGAACGCCATGGAGAAGATCAGGTGGAGCCTCAACAAGTTCGCGGAGAAGAGGCGCATAAAGCCGGAGGACGTCGATAAGATCCTTGCAAGGATAAAGACCACGACGAGCTATGAGGTAGCTGCCAAGGACATCGACTTGGCCGTCGAGTGCGTGCCCGAAAACATGGACCTCAAGAAGAAGGTCTTCGCTCAGCTCGATCAGCTAGCACCCTCGCGCGCCCTTCTAACTTCGAACACATCGACCCTCAGCATAACTGAGATGGCGAGCGCGACGAAGAGGCCTGACAAGGTGGCTGGGTTGCACTTCTTCAACCCACCCCAGATGATGCCGTTGGTCGAAGTAATAAAGGGTGACAAGACAAGCGACGAGACCGTGAGCACGTTGGTAAGTATATGCAAAAAGATAGGGAAGACTCCGATAATCGTGAAGAAAGACGTGAGGGGCTTCGTGGTCAATAGAGTGCTAGGCGCTGTGTTTGTTGAGGCCTTCTGGACGCTCCACCGCGGAGAGGCCACGAAGGAAGCCATTGATGCCTCTGTTAAGTACGATGGAGGCTTCCCCATGGGCTGGTTCGAGCTCGCGGACTTCGTAGGCCTCGACATAGTCGCCGAGACGGGTCTGGTCATGTACAAGGCCTACGGCGAGCGCTTCAAAC
>Ga0326760_1000199_pt1 | contig 35000 bp, 34 predicted proteins | sample GCREP_S_FD_207668 | JGI IMG/M metagenome (GOLD analysis project Ga0326760, IMG submission 207668) | Hot spring sediment microbial communities from Geyser Creek Basin, Yellowstone National Park, WY, United States - GCR.EP_S | ecosystem: Environmental > Aquatic > Thermal springs > Near-boiling... | reverse complement strand
ATGCTTTGATGTTCTTGGATTTCTCGATTTCCAATGCTCTTTTAATTATTTCCCTTGCAATCATCCTCTTCTTCATTTTTGGTATGTGTGTTACGTTTTTCTTTGCATCTATGATGTATACTTCGTTGTATTCTGATTCGAATCCTATATCCCTTCTTGAAACGTCGTTGGCCACTATTAAGTCTAGGTTGTTCTCCAGCAATCTCCTATATGCTCTTTCAATCATCTCTTCTAATGGTACTCCATATTCTGCTTTGAATCCTACTATCACGCTATTCTCAGCGTATCTTCTAACTTGGCTTGATATTTTTGGTGTTGCTACAAGCTTCACGTTCAATTCACCTCTTTCGCTTGGAATCTTCCCACTAAATTTTTCGGCGAATTTATAGTCTAATGGTGCTGCTGATAGGAATATGTATTGGTACTCCCTCCCCCTTAATTCCTCTATTGTGGCGTTTAGCATTTCTTCACACGTGGTTACACGTATGACTTTTGCATCTGTGGGTGGTTCGATGTTTGTGGGTCCCAGGATTATTGTTACATTGGCTCCTGAAGCTATGCATTCTTCAGCTAATGCTAAACCCATCTTCCCACTGCTTGGTGTTGTTAGATATTTTACGTCATCTAGGTATTCTCTTGTTGGTCCAGCTGTTATGAGGACATTCTTCCCAGTCATCGTTTTTGGTGTGAAGAATCTTATCACAGCATTTATAACTTCTTCTGTGGAGGCTATCTTAGCTTTCCCCTCTTCAATTCTTGGTCCAATGAATATAACCCCCTTCTCCTTCAGCTTCCTTATGTTTTCAGCTACGAATGGGTTTGTGTACATGGTTTCATGCATTGCTGGAACTATCATTATTGGTATCCCTGTTCCTAGGGCTGTGGATGCAAATGTTGTTACTGGTGTATCATCTATTCCGCAAGCTATTTTGCTTATTGTGTTGGCTGTGGCTGGAGCTATCAAAACCAAGTCAGCTTTAGTTGCAGTCTTTCCACATAGCTCCACATGTTCAATCTTGCCAGTTAGGGTTGTGATTACTGGGTTTCCAGTAGCCCACTCCATTATGTTTGGATGTATGAGTTCTGTGGCTGCTTTACTCATCACCGTGTATACTTCAGCTCCATGTCTCATTAACCCTCTAGCTATATCTGGACATCTAATGGCAGCTACACTTCCACAAATGCATAACACAATTCTCTTGCCTTTAAGTTCATCACCCCATGATCCAATGATCTCCTTACTTGGATGTGGCATATAACCCACTGAAATAATCTTTACTTGTTTACCTTATAAAGGATGTTGACTGGAGGGTTTAATTGGCATGTATTATTTTGTAGCCTGATGCTTTTCTAAGTCTATTCATTATTGCTAATCCAAGTCCCTCTTCTGGAACTCCTTCGGCGAGGATTACTTCAACCCCCTCATCATCGAATTCCCTCAGTATTCTGAATAGGTTTCTTGCTATTGTGGATAAATCTAATCTACTCCCAACACTCTTAACGATTCCAGCTTTATAATTCTCGATGGTTTCATCTGTAGCCATTACCCCAACCTTCTTCCCCATTTTAGAGTATTCTTCAATTAGCTTCTTGATTTCTTTAACAATTCTGTTAGTCTCCCCCTCTACAACTATTAACTCAGCTTTTGGTGCATAATGCCTATACTTCATCCCGGGGGATCTTGCTTCAATCAATTGTACACTCTCCCTGGCTTTTGCTACTTCATGTACAATTACCTCCCCCAAAACCTCCTTTAACTCTTCATATGTTACCCCTCCAGGTCTAAGTATTTGTGGGGGTTTTGTTGTTAAGTCTAGGACTGTGGATTCCACTCCAATTTTAGTTGGACCTGCATCTAGTATTACATCTATTGATCCATAGAAGTCTTGTATCACATGTTGGGCTGTGGTTGGACTTGGTTTTCCAGCAATGTTTGCACTTGGAGCTGCTATGGGTGTTTTTGATGCCCTTATTAATGCTAAAGCCACTTTATGTTTTGGCATTCTAATACCAACAGTTTCAAGCCCCCCTGTTGTAACTCTTGGAACTATCTTTGAAGCTTTTAATACTATTGTTAGTGGTCCAGGCCAGAATCTCCTCATAAGCTCCTCAGCTACTTCAGGTACATCCACAGCCAACTTGTATACGTCGTTGAATTCTGCTATGTGCACTATTGTTGGATTGTCTGGAGGTCTACCCTTAACTTCATACATCCTTTTAACTGCTTCCTGATTTAATGCATCTACTCCAAGTCCATAGACTGTTTCTGTGGGGAATGCTACTATTCCACCCCTCCTTATAGCTTCCGCTGCCACACTTATCTTCTCCTCCTCTGGGTTTTCAGGGTCCACCTTGAATACTATTGTCTTCAAATTCCCCTTCAATCTTCGTCAATCTAATTATTGGCTGAACTCAATTATTTAAATGTAAACTCATCATGATTTTCAACGTATCCATTTCAGTTTTATCCATATCAGGTATATTAGTCCAATTATTATGAGTATGGGTGAGGTGGCAAATGTAAAGCCATCCTTCCTATAAACCCATAGTATTATCCATGGTATCCTTTCAATGGATATTGATGGGATTATCTTAACGATTAATGGTATCATTATTAGTGCTACCCCTATTATTATGAATGCTATTCCCATACTAGTCAGCATTTTCTCCCAGATTTCCAAGACCTCCACCATAAACCTATTTCACCCTACTCCAATAAATCTTTACTTCATCCCTCAACTTCCTAAATGAATCTTCTGGCATTTTAAATTCTGGGTATGGGTAGTAGTGTCCACCCCAATTCCCATCAATAAACTTTAATCCATCATATGTTCTCTCAGAACTGTATCTTGGTATTACGTGTAAATGTACATGTCTAACTATGTTTCCAAGCATAGCGTAATTGAATAGGTTTGGGTTGAACATTTCCCTCAAAACTTTAACGCATTTAACAGTTAAGTCTATTAGTTCTTCTATTTCCATCTTTGATAGTTGTATGGGGTCTTCAAGATGCCTCTTCAATATTATCATACATCTACCCAGATAGTATTGATTTTCATTTAATGCAACTCTCCAATAACTTCCCTCATAAATTAATTCTCTGCTGAAATCTCGTTTGCAGAATGGGCATGTAATCAAACAATCATTCCTCCATTTTTGAGGTTAATGATTTGAGTAATTTGAGTAAGTTTAAGTCTTTTATGCTTTCCTTTAATAATGTGAGGGCGTTGGATGCTCTATTGGCAATTTCATCAACCCCCTCTTTAAGCGATAATGGATATATCGACGAGAATAGTGATATGTACGCTAACTCAGTTTTCGAGAGTTTCCTTCCATAACCATCATGAAACCCCCTTATTGCAGTCATACATTTATCTTCACTTAATCCGAGTATGCTAACATCATAAGTTACGATGTCGCATAAACTCCTAAACCTAGTCTTCTTTGTGAAGAATTCCAAATCCAACCTATAAATCTCTCCATTATCTCTCATGATGTAGTTTTCAGCTCTGCAATCCACAAAAGCATATCCTGCTTCATGCACCTTCCTAACTTCAAATCCAATTCTCTTGGAAACATCATAAATCTCCTCCAAATCCCCATCCCTATAGAATTCTAATACAGTTTTGCCACCTATATACTCCATGCAAATAACGTTCTCCTTACGCCAATGTATCTTTGGACACTTAACCCCCAATCCAGATAATATCTCCCTAGCTTTAACTTCATTTTCCACTCTCTCCCTTAATGATGGGAAATAGTAATCCTCCGTTTTAACTATCGACAGATTTAATAGATTATCCACGAAGCATGCAATATTGTATAATGTGAATATCAAGGTTGGCTTTACGACATCAAACTCTTTAATCAATACTCTACCCTCTTCAGCATCCTCAACTTTAATGCTATTTGTCCTCCACTCTAAACTCCTAAACACACTAAATTTATTGTCCACTTCTACTTAGAAATTTTTCCCATGGACATTAAACCTCATTACAGTCACTCTCCCTACTGTGAAACCTTTATTTCAAAGATTCCAAATTTGCCCAATTTGTCTCCAATATTCCATAATTTAAACTTATTTAATGTTTCATGATACCTCCTCTTACCTTCATCTTTTGAAGGGTCTTCAGGCCATGGATACAGTCTATAAATCTCTTCAATCCACGCACCCATATTTCCACATAAACCCCTCTTCTATTGAATCTATAATGCTTAAATTTTGCTCAATTGTAATGCTTAAATTCAATTTGCATATAGTATCTATGGTGACATTTCATGTTGGCTATTAAGGATGCAACGATATTGACAATAACTAAGGGTGTCCTTAAGAGGGGGACTATACTCATTGATGATGGGAAGATAGTTGATGTTGGTGTAGATTTGAAGATACCTGAATGTGCAGAGGTTATTGATGCTAGGGATAAGGTTGTTATGCCTGGACTTGTGGAAGCCCACTGCCACATTGGGATTGCTGAAGAGACTGTTGGTTGGTTTGGTGATGATACCAATGAGATGACAGATCCAGTTACACCTCATTTGAGGGCTATAGATGCTATTAAAGCTAATGCTGATGAGAAGGGGTTGCAAGCAGCCCTTGAAACTGGGATAACCACAGTTCAAATTCTCCCCGGAAGTGCTAATGTGATTGGAGGTATGGGTGTAGTTTTGAAGACTGCTCCCAAACCTGTTGTTGATGAGATGGTTTTGAAGGAGCCTTCTGGGATGAAGATTGCTTTCGGTGAGAATCCCAGGAGGGTTTATGGTGTAGAGCTTAAGAGGACTCCAGCTACACGTATGGGTGTTGCAGGGCTTCTTAGGGAGTGGCTTCAGAAGACTAAGAATTATATGAGGAAGAAGGAGCTTGCAAAGGATGATCCATCAAAGATGCCTGAAGTGGATTTGAAGCTTGAAGCTTTGGAGAAGGTTTTGAGGGGTGAAATACCATTTAGAGCTCATGCCCATAGAGCTGACGATATAGCTACAGCCATAAGGATTGCTGAGGAATTTGGAGCTAAATTGTCTTGGGAGCATGCCACTGAAGGTCATAGGATAGCCAGTTGGATTGCGAAGAAGGGGGTTCCTGCAGTTTGGGGTCCAAGCCTACTGGCTAGGGGGAAGTGGGAGATGAGGGAATTAAACTTCAACACTCCGAGAATACTATATGAGGCTGGAGTTAAATTTGCAATTCAAACAGATGCCTTAGGGCAATCAATATCCTTCCTACCAATATGTGCCATGATGGTTGCGAAACACGGCTTACCCTATGATGAGGCATTGAAAGCCATAACGATAAATCCAGCTGAAATCCTTGGAGTAGCAAATAGGGTTGGAAGTATTGAGAAGGGGAAAGATGCAGATCTAAGAATACTCAATGGAGACCCCTTGGATATTAAGAGTAAAGTTGAAATGGTAATTATAGATGGTAAAATAGTTTGGACGGCAAAATAAGCTAAACTTAATCATTAATCTCCCTTTTTTTTTATGTGTCTTCTAAGACTTTCAATACATGCTTAATGAAAGTATGAATTTGACGTTTATTATTGTTGGTTTTGGTTAGAGATACGGATAATTCGAAATAAGGCTCTACACGAAATGTTTAAATCCTTGAATCTAGATTTTATCTTGAAATGAATTCGAATTCAGTTAAAATCAGATTCCTAATACCCTTTATATTATTTGTCTACGTGGTTTTGCTTTTCCAGCCAGTTTCATCGCAACTTCAATCGAAGGTTTATGAGGTTCCATCGATATCTGTGGATATTGAGGTTTGTGGTGATGGCACTTTATTGATTTCCGAGAATATTACTATAAGGTATGTTTATGGATCATTCACGTTCTTTGAAAGGTGGATTCCGCTTTGGGGATTAGATTACATTGAATTGTTGTCTGTTGATGCTAATGGTGTTGATGTAACCAGTGTTAGAACGTTTTATACCCTTAGTAGATTGACTCTGACAATCTATTATCGTGATGTTTTAGGTCCCCGTGAAGCTACTTTCATGTTGAGGTATAGGGTTTATGGTGGATTGATTTCCCCGAGTTCTCTACAGAATTCTGTGGATTGGAATGCTGTTGGTAGTGATTGGGAGGTTCCAATAGGTTTGGTAAATGTTGTGGTGAGGATTCCAGGTAACGTTGTGGGTAGCAACTTGTTTAGTGTTAGCCCAGATCCTGTGGAAGTTTCTTACTCCAATGGATATACAAGTGTATTGTTCACGTATAGGAATCTCCCGGCACGTACTGGTTATAGGGTTGTGGTATTATTCCCAAAGATCTATGAGCCTAAAACGGATAATCTAAGTATATTAAAGAATTATCCTGTAGAGTCGGCTTTAACCATTGTAACGCTTTCCACATTGGTTATGCTTGTATTTTGGTTCTTTAGGGGCAGGATGCCTAAAACCGATTTTGAAATTGGTTCAGCATCTTTATTAGCTCAACCATTAAACCTCTCCCCCCTGGAAGTTTCATACCTACTGAATAGGGGGTTGAGCTATGAAGCTGCTTTAAGTGAGATTTTCGAGCTGGCTAGGAGGGGGTTCATTGACATAGAATATGATGGGGAGAAGAGGAATACCTACTTCAAACCTTCCAGTAGAACTGATGATGTATTGGGGAACTTTGAGAGGTATGGTTTGAAACCCTTTGAGGTTGAAATTCTACGTTTAGCTGTTTCTTCTAGGGATGTGAAGAAGTTTATAGCCCTATTTGATGATGTTAGGGTGGATGTTGAGAGTAAGGTTGAAGCTGAACTTACACGTATGGGCTACTTTAAGAGTGGCTTTAAGCGTAAGAGGATGTTAACGATATACATTTGTGGTGCAGCTTTTATTGCAACACTCATTATTGGCTTCTATGTCTTCAATTCTCCACCTCCAAATCCATGGCTGTTCAGCTTATATAAGGCCCTATACCCATTAACTATTGGTTTTGGATTAAGTTTCATACCAGTGGGCATAATATACTTACACCTATTTACACCATACACGGTTGATGGTGCTAAAGCATATAGGTATTGGAAGGAGTATTTGAATAGCTTAGTAAATGTTAAGGAGAGTGAAATTGAGAAGATTGTTAAGGAGGCTAGTGGACTCAGATTGATTGAATCCTATCTTCCATACGTACTCCTATACAACTCATTCTATGTAACTACATGGCTGAATCGTTGGTCAATACCCGTTACGAGGTTTTATCGGTATTCTCCATCATGGCTCCATGTTAAAGGATATGAGAGTATTCAATTGGATTTCCCATCATTTATTTCAGCTTTAAATTCATCTATTGAAAGTATGCTTGGCGTTATTCAGAGTAGAGTATCGACGGCCACTGGTGGTGGACCATTCATTGGAGGTGGGTTTGGCGGTAGAGGGGGGCTTGGTGGTGGGGGAGGTAGGGTTGGGTAGCCTGCATAAATTCAATTTCAACAAACTTTTTTAACATTCCAATTCACAGTTTAATTTGATATGCCTACATTTTACAGTAAACTATTTTGGTTTTCGTTTTCACTTCTGCTAATCATCTTTTCCTTAGCCCCCGAAATTGCATTTACGCATCCTCAAATATTCCCATATCAAATTTCATCTAAGATTTATGAGATTCCCTCAATGTCCATTGTTGTTGAGGTTTATCATGATGGTACGTTCATGGTTTATGAGAATATTACTGTGAGATATGTTCATGGCACGTTTTCCTCTTTTGGTAGGTTGATTCCACTTAGTGATGTGGATTATGTCGATTTTCTATCCGCTAAGGCTTATGGTGTAAATTTGACTGGTGTTAGGGCATTTTATAATTTGCAACGAGTTATTCTAACGATTTATCATCGTGATGTTACAGTTGTATATCATAGTGTGGTTAATCCACCCCGCGAAGTTACTTTTATGTTTAATTATAGGGTTTATGGTGGATTGAAGCTCATTGATTCATTGCAGAATTCAATTAACTGGGATCCTGTGGGTAGGGATTTCGAGGTTGCAATAAATTCAGTGAGCATCATACTTAAAATTCCTGGGAACATATCCGGTAGCACTTTATTTAAGGTGGATCCAACCCCTCAAAACATATTCTACTCAGACAACTACACCACTATACTTTTTAATTATAGCAATGTTCCAGCTTATACCGGTTGTAGAATTTCCGTGACTTTCCCAAAGATGTATGAGCCTAAACCAGACAATTTCCGTATAATTAAGGATTATCCGCTGGAAATAACGTTAATTGTGATACTATTCTCAGCCTTTGGAACTTTTATGTTTTGGTATTTTAAGAGGAGGAGGTTTATGACGCATTTTGAAGAGTATGCTTTACCATCAATGGTCGTTCAACCCTCAAATTTGTCTCCAATTGAGGTTTCATATTTGTTGAATAGGGAGTTGGATTATGAGGCTGCTTTAAGTGAGATTCTTGAATTGGCTAGGAAGGGTGTTTTGAATATAGAGTATGATGAGGGGGAGAGGAATGCATTTTTCTCTTCCACTTCATCAACGGAGGATGCTTTGAGGAATTTGAGGAGGTATGATTTAAACGTTTTTGATGGGGATATTCTACGTTTAGCTTTGTCTTGTAAGAATGCAAAATCCTTCCTCTCCTTCTTTGATGATATTCAGAGAGATGTGGAGTTTAAAGTTGAATCTAGGCTTGTTGAGAGGAGGTATCTTAAGAGTAGGTTTAAGGTTAAGAGGATACTTCTACTATCAATACCTGTAGGGCTTTCCATAGCCCTTATAATTGCCAGCATTTTGATGTTCTCTTCCCCACCTCTAAATCCACAATTATTTAGCCTCTTTAAAGCTCTCTACGTTATAGTTGCTGGGTTCGGTGTAGGTTTCTTATCGATGGGTTTAATTTCCTTCTTCATGTATGTGCCATATACTGCTGAGGGTTTTGAGGCTTGTGATTTTTGGAGGAATCATTTGAATTACATGGCTCTAATTAAGGATGATGAGTCTGGGAGAATTCTGGAGAAGACTGCCACACCACAATTATTTGAATCTTACATCCCACATCTAATGTTCTTCGACCTTAACTTCATAGATGAATGGTTGAAGCGTTGGATACGATACTTGCCTAAAGATTATTCTCCATCATGGTTTCACGTTAGGGGGTTTGAGGGTAAATTGGATTTCAAAAATTTCATTTCAGCTTTCAAATCTTATGTTGAGAGCATGTTTAATGTTATTGAGGGGTTGCGGGAGGCTTTACCATACACGTGGCGTTTTAGACGTATTTTTAGTCGATGATTTCATATGAGGTTTTCCCTAGCGTACTTCATTATAAGTGGGTTTGAATTCACATAGTCTTCAGCAGCCATATCCATGAGTTTATTTGAAGCTTTCTGTGCATCTTCAATTATACCCTCTTCACTCATAACCTTGTAAACGCCATTCTCCACGACTACTTTACCATCAATTATTACTGTTTCAACTTCACTTCCATTGGCACTGTGCACGAGGTTGAAGGTTATGTTTCTTATCGGTTTATCTATTACTGGTGTTAGGTTTGGCTTCTTTAAATTCAATATTATTATGTCAGCCCTCTTCCCCTCCTCCAATGAGCCTACCAAATCTTCAAATCCTATGCATTGAGCTCCCTCAATTGTGGCTAATCTGAGGATTTTCCATGCTGGTAGAACTGTTGGGTCTTTGTGTTTAACTTTATTTAGTATTGCAGCCATCCTCATTTCATTGAACATGTTTACACTATTATTCCCATTGGCTTGATCACTCCCTATACATGCCATTCCACCAAGCTGTATGTATTGATTTAGTGGTGATATTAATCCATCTATTAATGCTATGGCTGTTGGGCAACTCACCATTTTAACCCCCCTACTCACCATTATCTTTAGTTCTTCATCGCTGGCTCCATGGCAGTGTACTCCAATAACCTTTTCAGATAAGAATCCTATGGATTCAAGGTACTTGACTGTTGTCGTATTGTATCTCAATTTTATTTGTATTGCTTCCCTCCCCCCTTGAGCTAGGTGGAAGTGTATTGGAAGATTTAATTCTTCAGCAATCCTCTTCACTTTTAACAACGTTTCTTTGGTTAGCATGTCTGCTGCTACGGGTCCAAGGCAACATCTTATTCTCCCATAACCCCAATTGTGCCACTTCTCAATTAGTTGCATCGCCTCCTTAATCCTCCTTTCCCCAAGTTCTAAGTCGAATTGGTATGGTTCATATGGGTTTTGCCCAACTAGACTTTTAACTTCACTTATTGGTGTGCATGTTAATGCTCTAACCCCCATTTTGGAATGTACTTCACTATTTATTTCCATCATGTATGGGCCGTAATCTGAGAATAGGGTTGTGCCAGTCTTCACCCCCTCTAGAACTGCGAGTCTAGATGATTTCACAGCTAATTCTGGTGTTAGGTGTTTTGTTAGTGGTGAAACTGTCTTTATCATCCATTCTATTTCTGGAACGTCTTGGCATAATCCTCTGGCTATGGTCATGTATGTGTGGACGTGGGCATTTATTAGCCCAGGCATAACTATCTTTCCATGGGCATATATCCTATCTTCCGCTCCACCAACTTTTGATTCCACATCCCCACTCTTCCCAACAGCAATTATCCTTCCATCTTCTATGGCTATAGCTCCATCCTCAATGTATCCAACGCCGCTACCCTTCATAGTTAATAAATGTCCCCCTCTAATTATCATGTCAACCATTGAATCACCAACAATTATTATTGAAGTTACTTGGATTTAACAGTTTCAAAACCACACTTTAAATAGTAGTTATTTGATTAAACTTGTAATGTGTACTGTTTGAGGGTGATACCTGTTGGGTTATGCTTTATCCATGAAATGTGAGGTTTGTGGTAGAGAGTTCCCATTGGATGGCTATGCTTTTAGATGTCTTGAATGTAATGAACCTTTAACTGTGATTTATGATTATGAATCTTTGAAGAATGTTGTTAGTAAAGAGTCTTTTAAGTCTAGGGTGTTTGGGGTTTGGCGTTATAGGGAGCTCCTACCAGTGAGGGGGGATAGAATTGTCACTTTATTTGAGGGTGGAACTCCACTATTGAGGAGTGAGAGGATTTCACGTTTATTTGGATTTAGAAACTTGTTCTTTAAGGATGAGAGTAGAAATCCAACTGGTTCCTTTAAGGATAGGGGGTCTACTGTTGGGGTTTCAAAGGCTTTGGAGATTGGAGCTAAAGCTGTTGGGTGTGCTTCCACTGGGAATATGGCTTCATCGCTCTCTGCATATGCAACTAAAGCTGGATTGAAATGCTTCATTCTAATTCCATATGGAACGCCCATGGAGAAGGTTCTACAAACATTATACTATGATCCAAAGGTTTTCTCTTTGGATCTACCATACCCTGAACTTTATAAGTTATCCTTTGAAGCTTCTTTGAATTATGGTTTATATCTTGTTCATTCAGATAGTCCCATGAGGGTTGAGGGTCAAAAGACAGTTGCATATGAGATTTGTGAGCAACTCGGCTGGAAGGCTCCAGACATAGTTATCGTTCCGACGAGTAGTGGTGGGAATTTTAGTGCTATTTGGAAGGGGTTTATGGAATTCTATGAACTTGGGTTTATAGATAAGCTTCCAAGGATGATTTGTGTTCAGAGTAGTGGTTGTGCGCCGATAGTGGAGGCATTTAAGAGTGGAGGAGATTTGAAGCCTTGGGGGGATGCGAAGACAGTTGCCCATTCAATTTCCAACCCCAACCCATCCCTAGCTAGTGGTAATAGGGTTTTGAGGATACTTAGAAACTTCAAGGGGATTGCTGAGTCTGTTTCAGATGACATTATCCTCAACTTCCAGAAGATTTTAGCTATTTCTGAGGGGCTATTTGTTGAGCCTGCTTCAGCAGCTTCCGTGGCTGTTTTGAGGAAGCTAATGGATTACGGTGATATCGATAAAGATGAAACCATAGTCTGTATTCTAACAGGATCTGGAATGAAGGATTTAAGCGCCATAAAATCCTATGTTGGATTCCCATTTAAAATTGAATCCAGAGATGAATTCCTCGAGGAGGTTAAGAGGCTTCTTCAGTAACTCTTTTATCCCCCCTTCACTGATTTTCTATTGTATGAAGGTTGCTGTAGGTTCAGATGATAATTACAGTATTGCTCGATTCATTGTTGAAGAGCTTAAGAGGAGGGGGGTTGAGGTAATCCCCATAGGTTCCCTATCCACTGGTAATCCTTATCCATGGGTTAAGGTTGGCTTGGAAGTTGCTGAACTTGTGGCTAGGGGTGAAGTGGATATGGGTATAGTCATATGTTATACTGGTACTGGGGTTAGTATAGCTGCAAATAAGGTTTGTGGGGTTCGTGCAGCTCTATGTTTTGATGCTAAAACTGCTAGGGGTGCTAGACTTTGGAATGATGCAAATGTGCTTGCATTGAGTGCTAGATTACTCTCGGAGGAGGTTGCTAGGGAGATTCTTGATGAGTGGTTTTCCGTAGTTAAGCCAGATCCATCTGAATTGGGGAATATAGAGGAGCTTAAGAGATTTGATATTGAAACTCGTAAATCCTGAACCTTAATTCACATTTATTTAACCCAGACGCCTAATTTTGAGAGATAATTCATATCAGCTTCAGCTCTCTTAACTATGAATTCTATTAACTCCTTTAAGCTCCTCTTTCTACCATCATTTTCATTCCAAGATTTGATAGTATTTATCCAAAGCTGCTTCTCGAGTAACCTTATCCTTGCAAGCTTCCTTAAATTCTCCCTAATCTCTTTTGGTATTATTTTTGAGTCGATTTTTAGTCCTGGGCATTTTCCTACAGCTTCGCTATTAACTTCTATGGTTATCCTCCCATTGTATCCCACTGAGTACATGAATGGGTAGAATCTGCATGTAAGGGGTTTATAGTCGTGAACTATGCATTTGCCATCATTTAAGAATATGCATGCATCTTCAATTTTAGCTAAAGCCAGATGGTATCTCCCTTCCTCTACTTCCACTGTAAATTCATCATTATCGTCTGTACTTCTTAAGTCTAGAATCCTCTTTAGGTTATGGTTTCCATATATTTTCAGTCTAAGTGTATCCAGATGTGTTAGTGGAATCCAGTACCATTTGCAGCATTCACCACATAATGTGCATTGGAATTGCACCACTTTACATCAGCCCCCATATTTGAAGGGCTGATTAGTGGTGCTTCAGAACTTTTAATTGTTTTCTCCTTTAAATAAATGTTTCACATCACAGTTTTTGGCGTTTGAGTAGTTCTGCGTATTCTGCGTCTATTAATCCAATCTTCCTAAGAATATCTCCGTTAAACTTGTTTCTATCTAAAGCCCTCTTCCAGAATGGTCTTGGATCTAAGCCTTGGAATAGTGGTGTTAATTGGGATTTATGCTTCTTTATGGCTTCAATCTTCAAATTCATTAACTCCCTATTAAATGGAACTATTATGTTGGCTTCATATATCATGTACTCTTCCCATCCACCCTTATACAGCCACATATCAATTTCATTTCTCAAGTTCAATTTGTCAAGGGATTTATTTATTATTTCTATGCATTTCCCATGGGTTCCATGGGGGTCATCCACTTCCCCTGGCATTATGATTATTTCTGGTTTTACTTCTTCAATAACTTTGATTGTTGCATTTACATCCATTTCTGTTATTGGATTCTTTATTATGAAGCCAGTTTCGTAGAATGGTAATCTGAGGAAGTATATTTTCCCTTCATCTATACCTAATGTTTTAGCGGCATTTATTGCTTCCATCATTCTGACTTTGGCTTTTAAATCCATTAATGTCTTTATTGGGATTCTCTCAAGCTTTAGGTTTTCAATTAAATCCTCTTTATTGTAGGAAATTTCATTTGCAATTTCTATTATATCGTCATCCCTTACGGCTATATTCCCTGAAACCATGTATGCAATTCTAACGTCGTTTCCAGTGTCATTTAATATTTTCATCGTTGCCCCTACGCATATTACGTCATCATCTGGGTGTGGTGAGAATATTAGTATCCTCCTCCCCCTTGGAGTTTTATCGTAATCCATAACTTTACTCTTCAAATCTTCGAAGACCCTTCTCTTCAATTCGTTCAAATCGAATTTGGCTAGTTCCTCAAGTTTTAAAGTTGCTAGGTCGTTTAAATCTATCTTCATTATCTCCTTCCCCATCTTCATTGATGTTAAAGTTAATGCTCTAGTTATGAGGTTTTCAAAACCATTATAAGCCTTCCTAACCTCCAAACTCCAATTTACATTTCCATGGAGCCATGGCATTATGGTTTGGGTAAGCCTTGAGGCAGCCCCCTTATCTATTATGAACTTAACATTTCTGTGTTTTTGTAGTATTGATGCTGGAACCATATTTGTTAATGGCCCTTCAACTGCTTCCCTAATGCTGTTGGCTTTATGCTCCCCTGAAGCTAAGAGTATTATTTCCCTTGCTTCCATTATTGTTGCTATCCCCATGGTTATAGCGTAATATGGGACTTCCTCTATTCTCATGAAGAATCTTGAATTATCGCTCCTGGTTTGCTCTGAAAGTTTTACAAGTCTCGTTCTACTATCGAATGGTGATCCAGGCTCATTGAACCCTATGTGGCCGCCAATATATCTTCCATCAGCATCATAGTATCCTCCACCTATTCCAAGTACTTGTATATCTATTCCGCCATGACTCTTAATTTCATCCTCATACCATGAGCAATGCTCGTTAATATCCTCCCACTTAACTTCACCATCCGGTATATGTATATTTTCAGGTTTAATGTTTACATGGTTGAAGAAGTACTGTCTCATATAGTAGTGGTAGCTGTATGGACTACTCTTCTTCATAGGCCAATATTCATCCAAATTGAAAGTTACAGTTTTTGAGAAGTCTATTAATCCATGTTTAAACATCTTTATCAATTCATCATACATTCCAATGGGTGTACTGCCAGTGGCAAGTCCAATTACACTTTCAGGGTTATCCCATACATGTCTCGCAATTATTTGTGCAGCCTTCCTACTCATCTCCCAGTAATCCTCTACAACAATTACTTCAATCATCAATTATGAGTTTATAAATTAAATATTAAACTTTTTTTAAACTAAAATTAATTTAAATTAAATTTAATTAAAATTTGGATTCATCAGCATATTAACATACATGCATTTAAGAGTGAGATTACCTTCATAATTTTGTATATCTCTTTCTTTAGCTAAGCTCTATCACTCTAAGATTACTTATGTTCCATGGGAAAATTTATTTGTTGCTAATTATAATTATACTAATTATGGTTAGTATAATCAGATTTAGTGATTTGGATCGGTGGAGGAATGTTGGTAGATGGGTTTTGGTTTATGGGAGAAGGAAGGTTGGTAAGAGCTTTTTCATTAGGAATAATGTTAAGTGGGATAAATATTATTTCATTGGTAGGAGTGGAAGCATATTTATTGACGATGAAACCATAGGTTATGATGCCTTTAGGAGAGAACTTATTAAAGGGTTGGAGAATGATGAAACGATAGTGGTGGATGAGTTTCAACGTTTACCAAAGGAGTTTTTAGATGTACTTCATGGTATGGGTGTTAAGGGGAAACTTATAGCAGTAACATCGACGCTTTGGTTGTCTAAGGAGATTTTTGAAGCATCCTCCCCCATCCTTGGTCTATTCTCAGATTTCAAAATGGGAATAATCGATGAAATGGATATTTTACAAAACATGCAAAAATACATTAAAGATTCTAGAAGACTTTTAGAGTATTCCATATTTCTAAGGGAGCCGTGGCTTATCCCTCTCTGGGAGGCTTCTGAAGAATTCTTCGAATCTCTGCCATACACTATAAGGTTAACAGTCCCCTCACTCATTGGTGAGATATTCACTGAGGAGGAGAGGAGTTACTCTAGGGTTTATGATGCTATATTGAAGGCTGTTGCCGATGGCAAGATGCTATCCACTGAAATCACATCTCAACTATACTCCCTCAAGCTTATACCAGCTGAAAGCCCAAGCTTCGTTCATCCATACCTAAAGATCCTAGAGCACATTGGCTTACTTGAAAAGGTTAAAATTTATGGTAAGAACAAATACTATTATTATCACGCTTCACCAGTAACAGACTACTATTACTATCTCGATGCAAAGTATGGTATTAGTGAAAGAGATATTCAACCGTCACAAGCTAGGAAGGTTTTGGAATTGAAAATTCCACATTATGTTGAAAGGTTCCTATCGAAATTGTTATCGAAGATTTTTGGCTTATGGGCTGAGAAGATAGTTGAGAGGGATTTTGAAGTGGATATAGCTTTAACAGATTTCAGGCAATTGAATGTTGTAGTTGAAGTAAAGTGGGGGGATATTAGTGGAATTGAATTATCAAAGATCGAAGATAAGCTAAGTAGATTCAATTGTAGGAGAATCCTCTTCTTGCCCAATGCCGACATGCTTCCTAGAACTCCTGAAAAGCTCGAGGTTTGGGATGTTAAAAGGATTCTGAACTTGAAGAGTTTATTTGATGGTTAACCTTCATAGTTGAATTCCATTTCACATGTTTATTGATCTATACTAGCCGTTTTATGGTAGAAAGACTTTTTAGGTAGTATATTCGTTTTTCGAATGGTGATTATAAGGGAATGAAGGTGCTGTTGACGGCTGATAGGACTCTCATGAGCAATCACCACAACCAGGAATTCTTAGGTTTTGGTGCTTCTGCACCGCCAAATGTGGTTCCAGAATGGCTTTTTAGATGGTTGTTCTTCCCTCCAGTTAAGAATAGGGATGGTGTGGTTTTACAAGCCCCTTACGGTCTTAGGAAAATTGAAGCTCAACTTTTGAATGAAGGGTTTGATGTTTTAACAGTTGATCCAGACCACTTGGATCGCTTTATAGATGATGCAAAAGTTTTGGGGATTCATGTTATGGATCCCTTTGGTTTAGGTCCAGCTTCATCCACATTCGCCAATGTGTTGAAGACCGGTGAACCATACGTTGCTAAATATTTCAGGATGCTATTGGAGAAGCGTGAGATTGTTAGGGCTAAGAAGCGTGGTTTGAAGATTATAGTTGGAGGTCCTGGGGCATGGCAGTTTAAGCTTAAACCAGAATTTGTTGATGTTCATGGAATAGATTGTGTTATAAATGGTGAAGCTGAGAAGGTTGTTGGAAAGATATTTAAGACTGCCATTGAAGGCGGTGAACTCCCAAAATTCTATGAAGTTAAATTTGATGAAGTTCCAAGCATAGATGAAATTCCAGATATAAGAAATCCATCAATAAATGGTTTAATTGAAGTTGGACGGGGATGTTGTCGTGGATGTGAATTTTGCAGTGTAACTTTAAGACCTCTACGCTGGTACCCATACGAAAAGATAGAGAAGGAGATTATGGTTAATGTTAAGGCTGGATTGAAATCCGCAATAATACATGCTGAAGACGTCCTACTATATGGTTCTAAGAGTGTTATACCAGATGAAGAGAAGGTTTTAAAATTACATAAACTATTTAAAAGCCATTTTTCAAGTATTGGCTGGAGTCATGCTTCAATAGCCGCTATAGCTTCAAAGCCAAAGCTTATTGAAGAGATTTCCGAAATCGTCATTGATGGAAGGCAGAGGTGGTTGGGTGTAGAGATAGGTATAGAGACTGGTTCACCTGAACTCGTAAAGAGGGTTATGCCGGCAAAAGCTAAGCCTTTCGAGCCTGAGGAGTGGCCTGAACTTGTTAAAACAGCTGCTGGGATAATGATGGATAACAATATTTTCCCAGCATGCACGTTAATTGCAGGGTTACCGCAAGAAACTGAGGATGATATTATAAAGACTATAGAACTTGTAGAAAGTCTTAAATGGTTTAAGAGCTTAATAGTCCCATTACTCTTCGTCCCCCTTGGGAAATTGAAGTATGAAGATTGGTTTAGATTTGAGGATATGAATGAATTGCATATTGAGTTGCTTATTAAGTGTTTGGAGCATGATCTTTACTGGATTGATGAATTATCAAAGCAGTATTTCAATGGATGGCGTGGCAAACTCATTTACCCATTCTACAAGCTTTTCATAAATATTGTGCGGAGAAAGTGTAGAAGCATTAGTATTCCGAGAGCGAGGAAAGCTATTCCAGTTGATACACTAAAACCTATCCCACATATACGAAGTTGAAGTAGTATGCCCTCCTAGATATTTTAGTCCATATAACTAAAGTTGACATAATTACCATCAAAATCCTTATGAATCAAAGAACTTTAGATTAAAAAATATAGAGTAATTTTATTTTATGCGTTTTATATTTCTGGCAATTTCTCTATTCCATATTTGTGTGCTATGTTTTTCATGGTTTCATCGAGCATTTTCTCCACATCTTTTGGTAATGGTTCTACGACATGTTCTTTAAGGATTTTCTCAACGTTTTCCTTTGCAATTGTGTTTAGATCTTTTGATCCAAGCTTTTTCCACATGTCATATGTCCTCTTATCGAATAGTTTTGGTATGTAGTGTTCTTTCCTCCACCATTCACGTGTATGTTTGTGTTTTAGGAATAATCCTCCAGGTCCAGCTTCCCTTATAACCTCCTCAGCCAATGTATCCACATCTACCTGTATCCCTCTTGCAAATCTTAATGCTGAGCCTGCTATATCATCATCTATAACAAGTTTTATTAGGCTTATGCAGTTCTCTTCTAGTAGCATTCCGGAGCCTATTGCCATGTTTATTCCAGATAGGACTGATATTAATGCACCTAAGGATGATTCTATGGCTGATTGTGAATCAATGGTTTTTGAATCGCTTACCATGGTGTATGATGCGCTTGGGATATTGTAGAATTTTGCAAGTTGTGAGAATGCTGCTGATATTAATCCAACTTCTATGTATCCAGTGCATGAGGTTGCAAATCTCTGGTCGAATACTGTTGGTGAACCGCTGTAGACTATTGGTGCGCTTGGCTTTGTGAATTGTGCTATTACGAGTCCAGCTAGGAATTCTGCATTGGATTGAACTATTGAGCCTGCGATGGTTGCTGGGGATGTCCCTCCTGTTTGGGGCATTGGTATTATGTGTGCTGGTATTCCATATTTGGCGCAGTCCATTAGGTTTTGTGTTGTCAGTTCACTCCATTTGAGTGGTGGTGATGGGCATGCTGCAAATATCATGAATGGCTTCATACTAACATTTTCCTCTCCAATTATTGAAGCCATTATTTTAATTGCGTCTGGAACTCCTTCCATGGTGAATGCTCCAGTATCTATTGGTTTGGTGCAGTTTTTCGCTACAACATACATTCTCCATCTATCAGCAATTATTTCCGGGATGTCTGAAGGCACTAGTGCCGTTGACATTATGTGGGTGTTTGGGAGGAAATCTGTAACTTTGGCTACTTCCGCTAAATCCTTTGATGTTGGTCTCCTTATTTCATTGTTTTTGTAGTCCATGTAGTAGTATGCGGATGAGCCAACATCGAAGTATGTGTTGTCTCCGTATAGTTCAATGAATCTTTTGCCGTCACGATAATACAATTTAATTATGCTTGGCGTCTTCTTCAAAGCTTCTCTCACAATGTATTCTGGTATTTTTGCTATTCCACTGTTTAAATCAACTTCAGCTCCTATATTTTGCAGTAATTTAAGAGCCCCCTTATGATCTACCTTAACACCAACTTTGCTCAATATGCTTAGTGATCTCCAGTGGATCTCCAGAATTTCATTATCGTCTAAAACTTTTATTTTAGGTTTAGTCAATTGACTCACCTCTTATTTCAGCAATCTTTTTACCAATTCCACTGCGCCTGTGGCGTCTGGTGCCCATCCATCTGCACCTATACTCTTAGCCCATTCCTCAGTTGTTGGGGCTCCGCCCACTATTATCTTCACTTTATCCCTTAGGTTTGCTTGTTTGATTGCTTCTATAATCTCCCTTTGTTTAAGCATGGTGGTGGTCATTAGTGCGCTCATGCCTACCACGTCTGGGTTGTATTGTTTTATGGCTTCTATGAATTTCTGTGCGGATACATCTACTCCTAGGTCTATTACTTCGAAGCCGGCGGCTTCGAGCAATGATGCAACTATGCTTTTCCCAATGTCATGTATATCTCCTTCAACAGTCCCAATGACTATTCTTCCACGATATTTGATGCTCCCCCCTCTCTTAGTAATCTCTTCCTTCAAAATTGATAATCCAGCTTTCATTGCTTCAGCTGCGGCTATTAGGTCCACTATGAATGCTTCTCCATTTATCCATTTATCACCAAGTTCAATGACTCCTGCTATTAAAGCTTTTTCAACAGCTTCAAGAGGGTCTATTCCAACTTCAATAACTCTTTTGGATAATTTAACAACTTGATCGGAATCTCCATTTATCGCGGCTTCCTTCAATTTACTTAACAATTCCTCCCTTTCGGAATGCATAGTGTCCTAAAGTAAGTGTGAGGTTTTTGCATTTAAAGTTTTTGGTTTTACACTGGAATTTACATATTAATTAAAAATGAAAAATGCGATGAATATGTAAGCTGTGGGGATGGTATATCATTGCTTCAAGTATTCATTGTGATATTTTGGGTGTTACCTAAATATTCTGTATAATGGATGATTGTTTGTTAACGGTTTTATTCCATATTCCTGTCTTACACTATACGCTACATATGCATCTGCCAATGCGCATGAGAAGTATGCTGTAGAAGCGCGTTCTATGGGTCCATAGAGTATGAAGTTGGCTCCGAGGACTATGGGTATTGCATTAGCTACCCCATCTGCAAGCATATAGTTTTCAGGGGTTAATGCACGCTTCTTTTTCCACATTATAACTGCATTACGCACCCCAGCCCCTGCAGGTAAACCATACTTCTCCTTCACCACATATATTGTTTTGCTAATTGGTCCTGGATCCGGTATGTCTAGGACGCATACATCCACCAATGTATTTTCGATACCCGCTTTTTGCGCTATTGCCAACAGTTCATCCATTACCTGTAATCTTCCAGCTATTGTGGGGTTTCTTGTATTCAATGTCAGTAGTATTGCAGATTTTATTTTAGCATCTCTAATTGCCACAATTTCATCTTCACGCGTATGTGGTACGATTGAATTATATATTACCCGATTTGACAACCCAACTTCCCCAACATATTTTGCCCCTGCAATTCTAACTTCCGCTGTTGCTCCATCTATGCAGAATGGTCCATCAACTTTTCCAGCTACGAAATCTATTAGTTTTCCAAAAGCTTGAGGCCAACTGCAACATACATCAACTATCCTCGGATTCCCAGTTTTCTCAGATATCTCTTTCTCCTTCATTAGTAGTTCTTCAGCCTTCTTCTCATCAAATTGGCCGGTCTTCTCATCTATTACGATTCTATGTTTATGGTAGAATATTGATCCAATCATTACTGTTGGTAATTGACCTGGTTGTCCCCCGATCTTTACTCCAGCTATATCGTAAATCTTTTGCTCTCTACCGAATTTAAACATTGTTGGCACCTAGATTTCTTACAAAGACTTTACCCTTTTAATATATAATGTTTATGAAGATTGCGGTGGTAGATGAAAATTGGTTTTTGGTTTGATGGAATTCAGACTATTGTGAGTTACATTTATTTAAAGTTTGCTTGTTAAATGGAAGTTTTAATATGTGCTTCTATGAACATTTACGCATATTTTAATTCATCAAGTAGCTTTCTACATAAACTATAAGTCTTCTTAGCATTCTCCACAGCTATTCTTGCTTCTTCACCACTTACCAACTCTTCTGGTGAAAGTGCAAATGTTTCATCACCATACATGCTTATACTTCTCTTCTTTGCAAGTGTTCTAGACGTGTTTGCCATGAAGTCTATTTCCCTCTGAAACCATTCTGGAAATCTATTTCTAACTTGAATTAGAACATCTGAAACATCATGTTTCTTTGGGTACTCTACAGCCACTATTTTTAAAGCTGCTTTTAGAGATAATTCCACACATTCTTGTGATAATCTAAGTGCGTAGGGGTTTAACCCTTCTCTCAAAGCTTCTTCAGCATCCTTTAAACGTGCATTGGCTTGTTTAAGATATGATTTAGCGATATCCATCAACTTCAAAATTCAATTACCTCTCCAAACTTGTAATCTGGTTTTAGATCCCAATACCATGTATCCTTATCTATGAATACCCTCTTCGCATTCAATTCGATCAATTTAGCCTTTAATTTTGTCAGAACCTTCTCTAGGAAGAGTTCATAATCGTAGATTATTATTCCATCTTCAGTTAAATCCAATAGTATTGGTGGGAAGCGTAAAACCTCCTCTCTCCTTAATGGGTATATGCTTAATTCAGTATCCACACCAAACCTCTTTAGACGTTCAATTTCATCTTTAACTTTGCTTTCAACATCGTTTAGAATTCGTTCAATCCTGGAAGCTAGAGTACCCTTAAAATCATCTGAAATCACCAGTAAATCTATGTCGCTATTTGGACGCGCCGTCCCACGTGCAACGGAACCATACAAGCATATCGACGTTAAATTATAGTTTCTCATTAGATTTAAAGATGCATCGCATATCAATTGTATATACCTTTCTTGCTTTACTTTATCTATATTCTTTATCTTCCCAGACAGTATCAATGTAAATGTTTCAGGTTTAACAACCCTATAAAGCCTAGTCTTAGATTTCTCATGTATGTACAGTAACCTAAATTTATGTAGTTTGCTGAAAGCAACATTAACCCACCCTTCACTCCTACCAAGAATTTTCATTGCATCATTAAATGTAAACGTCTCTAAGCCGAATTCTAAGTAAAGTCTAGTGTACACTTCACCAAGCCATCTTGGAATCCACAATAAAGATCATATTAACAAATAGTTTAGCTAAATAAATAGTTATTGTAGAAGATGGAGTCGGAGTTATGATAATCCTTAAAACTAATTTATTTCATAGAGTCATTTGGAGGTGTAAAATTATGGCTATGCCCATACCAACTATAACTCCTGAAGATATTATGGAGGGGGAGGATGTTGATTTTGAAGAGATCGAGGAGCATTGGAATGTATATAAACTTAAGGATGGCACAGTATTGAAGGTTAAGCTTGTATTGATTGGTGTGAAGAGATTGAAGAAGTATAATCCTGATGGAACACCAATATACATAATAAACTCCCAAAACATCGTTAGAGCCATTAATATACCTAAAGAGTTGAGGGTTAAACCGAAGGAACCGACATCAAGACCCATTTAGGCAAATCCATACTTGAAATCGTTTACTTATCTCCCCCTCATGTAGTGTGATATTTAATATTTGACCTATGCTTACGGTGATATATGAGCTAAGTTTCTTTACTCATGTATTCATTTATTCCCGATGCCATCATTTCAATGGCGAAGGAGGCTATTATTATTGACATGAATCTGCCTAGTCCATGTATAAATGTTTCCCCTGTAAATTTAACTATTATTCTGGCATTCCTTATGGTTATGTATGTTAGTATGAAGGCTATGTATGATGCTATTAGAGTATTTATTATTCCATAAACTTTTGCTGAAGTTAGTAATAGAGTCATTGTTCCAGGTCCAACTATTAATGGTGTTGCTATTGGCACGATTATGTATTCTCCAATATCAAGCTTCTCCGGTTTATGTCCAGTTATTAATGTGTCTAAGGCTATGGCCATGAGAATTATTCCAGCAGCTACTTTAAATGCTGGCATACTTATGCCGAAAAGTGACAGTATATACCATCCAGCCATCGTGAATGCATTTATTAAAGCAAATATCGCTAGGGCAGCTTTATTTATTAGTTTATTCACTTCCTTTTCTGGTACATTGCTTATTACGCTAAGCAATGTGGGTATGGCTGCTAATGGATCCATGATAGCGAATAATTGTATCGATAAGGGGGCGATAATTGATGGCTCTATGTTGAGCATGCCTATACCTCCATTCAGTTTTACATAGTGATTAAAATTACAATTATGTTTTATTATTTTAGTTTTCCGTTACCATAAGCCAATGGTTAAATTTGGTGCAAATGTTTTTGCAATTACGAGTATAAGTAGCGATATTACTGGTACTGTTATGTTATCATCCATCCCCTCCCATCTTTCCACCATTGTGGATGCTACCGCTGCAATTAAACCCGCAGCTCCAAACTTCAACCCTATTAGGGTATTTACAATTAACATTGCTACACTCCCCTCCCAACCCTTAACCCTCCTCCCATACCTAAGGTTTCTCACAATTCCAGTTATCCCATCACCCCAAGCCATAAATAATACTGGTATTATACCTAGCCAGAATGTTCTATCAATAAACCATGTGATGAATATTATTAACCCCCAAGCTATTGCAAAATCTACTTCATATATGTTGTCAGGATCTTGAAACCAGAACATTAGTTTTCCCGTCTTGTGGGGTATGTAGCAGAATGTTGCCAGTGCTAAAGCCATTATGAATGGAAGTACTGGTTCTTTGAAATAGTATGGTAGTAGTATGGCTACAAGTCCTCCTGCAAAGAAATGTATGACTTTGCGTCCAAAGTATGTTGCTGAGTGTGGTGTCCTACCATGAGCTACAGCATAATTATAGGTCCACTTAGCCAAATACATTATCACAAAGACAACCCATACCAACATTATTAATGTTATGGGTATATCTGAGATTATGTCGTTAATGGTCATCATTTAGGCTTCGTATGATTATTGAATTGTTGAAAATAAGAAGCTTTCCATTTAATAGTCTTCAGCATTGTTGATGCACTATTATACCCCACTTTATTGCTTCAATGTAGAATTCTCTTCCCATGTTAATTGCCTTTTCAAATTCATCTTTAGAGATAACAGTTATTTCTACATCAACATCTTTAATAGTTTTAAGCATGAATCTATCCTTAGATTTTACTTCATCTACTATAACTAGTATGTCTATATCACTTAACCCCCTCACGAATCTCCCTCTGGCAAGGGATCCTGTTAATATGATTTTCAATGGTTTAAATTCCCTTACAAGCTCATTAATTAATTCTTTCAAATCTTCAGTAAGATCTCTTACACCTTCACATTTCAGAATATCATTAAAATCTTTTCTTGACAAAATCTATCACGCTCCTTGCAATGTTTAAAGCTTCCTCAGCATCCTCCTTTGAATAATGTTTATGTGGTGGGAGGGCTGGCCATGCATTGGGATACCTTGTTGGTATGTAATGCCTATCTAGTCTACTTGCTTGATCCCTTAATTCTTGGGGGAATTCAATTCTATTGCCTATTTCCCTCAAAAGTTCTGCGATGCTATGTGTATGCCTATATATGTTGAGCTCTTTGATCATTAGAGACTTTAAAGCCTTCTCCACTGTTTGATGGGAGAGAAAGCAAACTTTACTCCACTTCCCAACCTTAAATAATTCAGTGGCTGCTTCAAAATCGTCAATAGCTTCTTCAAACCAATCCCTATACCTTTCGTAACTCACTCACTCCACCACAAAATACAATGCCATTATCATGTTAATAAACTTCCTCTTAAACCACTATTATAAGACTAGTTTTCATCAAACTATGAATACCTGATTACTGAGATAAAAATAATGAATATTTTTGGAGTGAGTTTAGCCTACTTGACTTCTGTAATCCATCTCCCATACTTATCTATTTTTCCTCTAACGATCTTTTGATAGAGTTCCATGAGTTGTGATGTTACTTTACCTATTTGGCCATCCCCAATAATTCTATTGTCTACTTCCACTATTGGTGTTATTTCTGCAGCTGTTCCTGTGAAGAATGCTTCATCAGCAGTGTAGAGCTCCTCCCTCTTAATTCTCCTCTCAACAACTTTCATCCCGAGAATTTCTGTGGCAACCTTCATTATTGTGTCCCTAGTTATCCCCTCCAATATTGCACCATATGTTGGCGGCGTTATCAGCACTCCATCTTTAACTATGAATATGTTTTCCCCTGATCCCTCAGCAACATAGCCTTCACCATCTAGTAGTATTGCCTCATCAAATCCACAGTTATTTGCCTCTACGGCAGCTAGATGGTAAAGTAGGTACATGGCTGCAATCTTTGCATATACTGGGAGGGAGTCTGCTGGAGGTTTCCTCCAACTTGAAATTTTACACTTAACCCCCGTGGGCTTTAAGTATTTACCAAATTCAAAGGCTATTACTGCCACTTCAACTGGATTTTTAGCTCTAACCCCAATGCTTCCAGGACCTCTAAATGCCACTGGCCTTATGTATATGTCTGTTTTAAAGTTGTTTGCCTTAACAACCTCTATAACAGCGTTAATCAATGCATCTAAGGTATATGGTATTTCCAAATGGATTATCTTAGCAGACTTTAGGAATCTTTTCATATGATCTTCAAGTCTAAATATCTTAATACAATCATTATCATAATACCCCCTTATACCTTCAAATACTCCAATTCCATAATGAATTCCTTGAGCTAATACATGAACCTTCGCATTATCCCATTCCACAAGCTTTCCATTAAGCCAAACGTAATTTGCTTGTATAACTCCCTTACTCATAATCTTCAACCGTTCATCACTGATACCATCTAGCAATTAAAGTTTTCCATAGAATGAATGGTAACACTTACACTTCTAAAATCATGTGAATATAATCATACTGATGAAATAACAATCCCAAAGAAATTATGGAGATATGAAACTAGATGAAGTATAATTTACTTAAATAGCTAACATTTAAATAAGATTTTGAGTAGAATGATTTTGAAGTGTGTCGATGCATGTCTGAAAAGCTTAAGAGGGAATTCATTGAATTACTTGAAAGGGATATTGAATTTCGTTATATCGTAGCAGGCTATATAGGGTTATCCGAAATTCTTAAGAGACTTGACATACTGGAGAGAGGGCAGAATAAACTTTGGGAGAACCAAAATAAACTTTGGGAAAATCAGAATAGACTTTGGGAGGAAATCAAATCATTAAGAGAAGGACAGAACAAATTATGGGAGAATCAAAACAAGTTATGGGAGGAAATCAAAGCTTTGAGGGAGGGGCAAAATAGGTTATGGGAAAATCAAAACAAACTTTGGGAAGAATTGAAATCATTAAGAGAAGGACAGAATAAACTATGGGAAGAGGTCAAAGCATTAAGAGAAGGACAGAATAGGTTGTGGGAAAACCAGAACAAACTATGGGAAGAGGTAAAGTCATTGAGAGAAGGACAAAATAAGCTATGGGAAGAAGTTAAGACTTTAAGGGAAAGTCAAAACAAATTGTGGGAGAATCAAAATAAACTTTGGGAAAGTCAAAATAGACTTTGGGAGGAAGTGAAATTCCTCAGAATAAATTATGATAGAATGAGGAAATACATGATTTCAGGGTTCAGAGACCTTAAAGCATCCATAGGAGTGGCATTCCAAGATCATGCAGCATCCTTCCTACAATTAATGCTTGAAGAAATGGGCTATCCTGACGCAAAAGTTGAAAGGAAAATCCTAGTATACAATGGTGAGGCAGTGGAGATAAACCTATTCTGCGAAAAACCCTTAATAGTGGGGGAAGCAACTGTAAGTATAAGAAGTGTTGAAGAAGCAAGGAGAGAGATCGAGAAACTTCTAATACGCACTAAAATAGTTGAAGAAAGGTATGGTAGAAAGCCAGAAATGGTAGTACTATCAGTTGCAAGGGTTGTAGAAGAAGCTTCAAAAACATTGAAAGAACTAGCAGAAAAGTATGGAATAAAACTAATACTTGGGAAAGAGATAGAAGAAGTACTAGCAATATAATGGGTTATACGCGTTATGTAATGTCGAAGTGAACTTACGCATTTATTAGTTATATTTTTTACATAGTATATTTTATCGAAGATAATGCTACACTAAATGACTTAATTGAAATGATTTCACATGAACTGGAAGATGTTAAGACTAAAGGTTTAGTGTTCGTAAACTATAGATTTCCAGAGGAGGGGAGACGCTTAAACGATGGTGATGTAGTACTAATAATGCCAATGTATGCAGGGGGGTAAACAATTTAGTTCTGAATGCTTATGGAGAATCACTACGTGCTTATTCAATTAGCCTCAACTTCCATATGATACTGTCAACTTCAGATAATTCTGAGCGCATTTTGCATTGATAAATGAGGATGGAGCCATTTACTTCTTAATGGAAACTAGTATGATGACATCTCTTTCCAATCCGATGAGAGAATTGTTCATGTAATATCGTATTAGGAAATCCTCTTTAACTACGTCCACTTCAGATGATATCCAATAATTGCCAGTTAAATGAATTTTCATAACATTTTTATTAATGAAAATAGTTTCCTCTCTATTGTATTCTATTTTGGCGCAGAAGTATGTTCTCCCATCTTCTGCAGTTATGTTTTCGAAGCCTCTAACATAATTCTCTTCAATAAGCTCACCAGTATACTTAGCTCCTTCAATTGTTAATGTGAAATTGGTTTTATGGCTCCAACTCTTACCCATGGTTAATGGGTATGGAGGTTCAGGTATTGGCTTTTCATATATACACTCCCTACCATTTGAAACCCATCTTTCTAAAGCTTCATCCTCAGTTAGGTAGTAGTGTATCGTTTCATTTGCTCTCTCAATTATTATCTCTCTTCCGCTCACCTTAACCCATTTAAGCATGTACTCCCTCCCATCAACCCGCTCTTTAAAAACCTTCTCAGTTCCCACTGGCAAATATGGTTTGGTGATTTCCTCCTTTACAACCCTCCCCTCCCCCTTGGGGATTTGTATGCTCACATTTGCTATGAATGAAGCTATGTTTATTAGGAGTTTATAGTTGTCTTCAACGTAACAGTATGGTTCCATTAGGAATGTTAAGTCTCCAATGGCTATTACAGTTCCATTACCACTCTTAACAGCAGTTATGACGGTGTATTCATTGGCTCTCTCTGAAACTGAGGAATATGTTCTATTTGATGTCCATGCAATACCTTTATTAGCCGAATATATGCCTGTGGCTGTGAAGAAAACCAATGATTTTAGATTCCGCGTTAATGTGTGGTTGGCAAAATTTCTAATGTAAATGTTCCTGTATATCCCAAAATACTCCCCTTCATTGTAGAGGTATCCTTTAGCAAATGATAATCCGAATTTTATGGCTAATGAATTTATTGGAGCAATTATCTCACTTTTAAGCCCCTCCATCCCTATATACTCCCATGATGGATCAAAGAATAGTAGGAGTAAACCTCCCTTCCTCACATATTTTTCAATTGCATCCACTTCTTCGGCTGAGTATGGTTTTGTTGGGGAGGCCACTATGAGTGCCGATGCTCTTTCCAGCTTGGAATGTAAGTCACTCCATGAATATGCGAAGCTTACACTCACATTCATCTTTGCCAATTCAAATATCAATTTGTCCAGCACCCACCAAGATGCTTTATTTCCATGTGAAACGTCAATTACAACGTTTCCTCCACCACTGGATATTGTGGTATTAAACTCTGCTGGAAGGGTTGAATGGGATGATGATATTATGGCTTCCGGTGGTAGGTAGATGTAGTGTATGGCGGGTGGTGGATGGAGGATATTTAGCATGTCCATGGTTGGTATGCTTGTATTCGTCGAGGAGTAGCCGCCGAATTTGGATTGAAACGTCGATTCTTGTATGCTTTTAGGTTTAATTTCAACAACCTCATATCTTGCTAAATTAGCCATCTTAGCAGCTTTTTCCACAGCTTTTTGGAGTGAGCCTATTTCATCGATCAATCCAAGCTCCAAAGCTTCAGTTCCAAGATATATTAGTGCCTTCTTGAGATGGTCTCGTGGAACCTTCAATTTATCGCCTCTATTCTTCTCAATGGCTGAGATGAAGTTGTCCAGTGCTCTGCTTAAATTGAATGGGAAGAGTAGTGTTGAGAAGCCAGTCCACTTATATGCACCAGTTTCTATGTATATTTCTGAGGGTATTAGTATTGGTGGCATGGAGGCTTTTACGCCTATGTTTCCCACCATGGATGTTGGATGTGCAAATATGTAGTTGGCGGCGACGGCAATATAGTAGCCTCCTGAAAGGGCTGAAATTATTGATGCGACGAGAGGTTTCCTCCCCTTGAGGGTCATAAGGTCAAGATATATCTGCTCAATGTAATCTGCATATCCTCCACCGGAATCAATGACCACCACAACTGCTTTTATGCTGTCATTGTAGATGGCTTGATTTATGATATCAACGCAACGCTTCAAGACTATGGGCTCTTCTATGTAACCCTCAATCCTTATAATGCCAATGAGATCCCTCTTAGTATAGATTGGGCTTATCCAAGTATAGATAGTGTAACCAGCCAGTAAAATGATAATGATGCTAAGTAATGTTAAAGATACAACCCTTCTCTTGTAAATAGATTTAAGTAACTTAGACATATTCAGCAATCAATACAATATTAAGGGTGAAATGCTTCTTTTAAATGTTATCCTAAAATTAGTTAAAAGGCTTTAAGGAGTGTGAAATTCTATGCCTACAATTATTTTTATAATCAGCTTTGTGGATTCTTAATTGAGGTATGGAGGGTTATCAGCGTTTCTTAACTCCAGATTTTAAGCCATTCGACCCACTTAAACTTGCAAGGGAAACTGAGAGGATTGTTACTAGGTGGGGGGATGAGGGGTTGGAGAGGAAGTATACTGATTTCTATTGTGTTCCAGTTTATAGGGGGATTGCCACTGGGTATGCTGTTGGTTGTTGTTTGAGATGCTTTTATTGCTGGTCGAATTGGTCTAGGGATTTCCCTGAGAAGTTTGGGAGATTCTATTCTCCAAGGCAAGCTGCACAGAAACTCTTCAAGGCGGCTGAGGAGGGGATAGTATACTCGGATTATTGGAGGAAATTGATACCTAAGATAAGTAAGCTACGCATATCTGGATGTGAGCCAACAATAGGGATGGAGCATCTAATAAAACTCTTAGAATACGTTAAAGAATCAAGGTATCCACTCTTCATACTTGAAACTAATGGGATAATTCTTGGAAGTGATAGGAGTTATGTGAAGAGGCTTGCAGAATTTAAGGATAAACTTTATGTTAGGGTATCATTTAAAGCTGCAACTCCAGAGGGTTTTACTTGGAGAACTGGAGCTATGGGGGAATTCTACAGCCTTCCATTCAAAGCTTTAAGATACTTATTGGATGAGGGGATATATGCGAGGGCTGCTGCAATGACTGATAGTAGGGTTATGCCAAAGGAGGAGAGGGAGCTATTAATACAGATGCTGGATGAAATAGATCCTGAGGCAAATTACCCCAAAACCTTAGAGGAGGAGGTAATAGATCCATATGATACAACCATAAAGCGAGTGAAAGCATATGGGGATAGGAATTTCGCGGAAAAGCTCCTACGTGAACTGGAAAATTCACCCAACATGGAGTAAGCATTAGTTATTGTGAAAGAATATAAGCTTGTTAATCTAAGATAATGTTGATTGAAATGGGTGAAGGAAGGAAAGCATTTATTGGTTTAATAAGGGATCATAGGACGAAGATTGGTAGGATTAAAGCTGTTAGGGGTGGTTCAACTGGTTGTAAGGGTGAGGGTAAAGCTGAATAGAAATGGTAAGGAAATTGAAACTAGTGCTCTAGCAAATAGTGGTTATGAATCTGAAACTCCGCAAATATTGGTTCCAATAAAATTGGCTGAACAACTTGGATTATGGCCTCCAACAATAGATCTAGAAGAAAGCGTATTTGAATCTGCAGGAGGACCATTAAGAGTTTGGATAGCATCAAAATCCGTTAAAGTGAAGGTTGTAGTGGTAGATGTTGAAACAACGTGGGTTGAAGCAGATCTCATAATATCCCCACTTGCAGATGAAGTCTTACTCAGCGATAAAATGATAAGCGAACTAAAAATAGCACTTGAAGATCCCGGTAGAGGGTATTGGAGATTCACATGGGAACCTAAAGAAAGGGTTAGAAGAAGTGAACCCCCAAAATACTGGAAGTGAACTAATATTTCCACTTACTTTTGGCAATTAGTGCATACGAAAGTCTTCCTATTTATGGGTTTCTGCATATAGAACCTTATTTTACCCCCACATACCTTGCAAATCCCATTATACTTATTGTATACCATGAGGAGCGGCCCAATCCTCTTCCCCTCAATCTTCATTTTAAGAAATTCCTTGCTGAGCGATTCACATACATCCACTATCTTCTCAATCTCTACCATTGTTAAACTTCCAATAGTCCTTTCAGGGTTCACTCCAGCTCTAAATAGTATCTCATTCCTCAAAATATTCCCCACCCCTGCAATTATAGATTGATTCAATAATGCCACACCAACCTTCTCACCTTTAAACTTCAATAGATTTTCAATAGCCCTCCCCCTATCCCAATCACCACTCAATGGGTCTGGTCCAAGCTCACCTTTAAGTCTACCAACAAGTCCTTCAGCTCTATCAATCTCAACTATTGGTGCATTATAAACTACAAGCTTCCTTTCACACCCTTTCACAAGGAGTCTAACAAGTCTCTTCGGTTTAAGTAAATCTTCATTGATGTTGTAGATGTGGATTGCTCCATACATCATTAAATGAACACGCACAGCCAGTCCATCAAAGAATAAAAGTATATTCTTCCCTAAAGAATCTGCATTCACAAATCTCTTACCAAAAAGCTCAGTTAATGGGATGTGGACCCTCCTAAAAGTTTTAACTAAAACGTCCTTAACAATTTCACCACTAAACTCCCTACTTATCTTGATGGCGTAGGCTTTAGCTGTAGGCCCTTCAACCATGAATTAAATTATTGGAGGGTTTAAACTTAAATAATATTAATGACCATAAGCAAGCTCGTTAAGAAGGCGATAATGGATTTAGTTAAGAAATAAAGATTCTTTGAATAGCCTTTGGCAACAACTTCTCCTTTGCTATAGGCGATGGTGCAAGCAGAAGGGGCGCTTTAATGACTTAAATAAACAATGGAAAAACCACATGTAATATTATATCAGCGGAGAAATGAGAAATCATCGCTGATTCTAATCCCTTTTTCCAATAAAGCCATCCAAAAATGATTCCGGCAGGAGCATTCAGGATAATAGCACGAACAACTATCAATGGTGTAATTGGAATTAAAACGGATGTAATAGGCAAATGACCAAGCCCAGATAATATAGCACTTATGATAATGGCCAGCCATACATCTAGATTGGTTGGTTTGCCTTCCCTTGTTTTCTTAATCTTGCAAAATATCCAAACTAGCCATGTCATGAAAAAGAGCCTCATAGCGACTTCTTCGCAAATTCCTCCATAAAAACATGCTAGAAATCCTTGCCATATCGGTGGTGGAGGTAGGATTATTTGAACAACGGTTATTGGTTTAGTAAAAACAGAAAATAAAAAATCAATCCCAATTAGTAAAACTCCTACCAACACTCCAAGTCCTATGGATATTCCTAGAATCGATTTAAGATAAGTTTTTGCTTCTTTACCTTCTAACCAACTCTCTAAGATTGGCATGCCGAGACCAACTCTCTTCGCCAAATATAGGCCAACGAAAATGAAAATCGAAAACAAAATCACATTTTGAAGAATTTGAAGAAACAGCAACGTATGCAGAGGCATGGGGAGTTTGCTCAATAAATTGGCTTGCAAGGTCAAAACATAGGGGATGATTGCTATAATACTAAAAATACTTGCTCCAAGCAAAATCCCAAATAATTTCCAATTGATCAGCTTTTTCATTTGCACACCCATAGTGAGCATTTGTACCGTGTATATGGCTGTTGGATCTTTTTATAATATTACTTCTTTATCATTTTAAATCCTTTTTGTTCAATTTCTTCGACAAGTAATTAACTATACTCTTGAACAGTCTAGAAAAGGACTCACTTAATTTTTAATTGTACACCACCGGGCTCGCCAAAACAATTTCCATAACCATTTTGCCATTTTTCACATAGTTTTGACTCTATTTCCTATTTTAAACCCTTTTTATTCTCATTGTTTATTTTTAGCTTCAATTTCACTTCTTTTCAGGACTGTTTGATGAAAAAGTTGAATAGTTTTCGTGAACTTAAGAGTGAATTCATATCAGAGTTGCAGACTAATGGTGAATGTGAGAAGTCTTCTTGATAATTTTATGAGGACTTAAGGTTCTAGACATAGTGAGAAGTTATTTTTTAAGTGGATTACTCACTTACACTTCAAATGTTGACTACGGGAATTATTTCAATCGTATCGCAATTACAATAGTTGTTTAATATTAAAGTAAACTATTTATTTTTGATGTCTACTACCTCTGTTTTTGCTAGAGCTTCGTTTATGGCTAATTTTAACTCAATTCTTTCCTCCAATTTTTCTATAAGCTTGGGATTAGCCTTTGTTACTGGATGTTTCGCGAGGAAAAGAGTGCAACAATCTTTGTATGGCGTTATGGAAATTTGGAATGTCCCTATTCTTTTTGCTAGTTCAATTATTTCGTTTTTATCGTATGTTAGTAATGGTCTTAAGATGGGTAGTGAGGTTGCCTGACTTATTACAGCCATATTCTCTAGAGTTTGAGAGGAAACTTGTGCAAGGTTCTCTCCAGTTCCAAGGGCTTTTATGCCATGTTGCTTGGCTATTTCCTCAGCGACTCTAACCATCCATCTCCTGAATATAATTAACCTATATTTTGGCGGGACTTCTACAACTTCCACTTGAAATGGGTAGAAGGGGACGAAAAATATTCTGGTCCCAAAACAGTATTGTGATAGAATTTTTGCCAGCTTCAAAATTTTGGCATTTTTCTCTTCGTCGAATTTTTCGAAAGCATGGAAGTGTAGGAAGTCGACTTCGCAACCGCGTTTCATAAGGAGCCATGCTGCTACGGGAGAATCTATTCCTCCAGATAATAAATGTAAAACCTTACCGGAAACCCCAACTGGTAAACCATATAAGCCTTTAATCTTTCTGTCGAAGATATAAGCTTTTCCATCGGCGAGTTCAACAAAGATTTCTCTTTCAGGATTTTTAAGAGATATGCCAACCTTAAACTTTTCCTTAAGATAAGCGCCTAATTCGCGGTTTACATCTATGGAGGTGAAAGGTAAATTTTTATCTGCCCTTTTCGCTGAAACTTTCACTTTAATGCCTTCTTTAAAGTTGAATTTCTCCGCTACCAAGGTTTTGATG
>Ga0326760_1000197_pt1 | contig 35035 bp, 34 predicted proteins | sample GCREP_S_FD_207668 | JGI IMG/M metagenome (GOLD analysis project Ga0326760, IMG submission 207668) | Hot spring sediment microbial communities from Geyser Creek Basin, Yellowstone National Park, WY, United States - GCR.EP_S | ecosystem: Environmental > Aquatic > Thermal springs > Near-boiling... | reverse complement strand
TTAGAGCTGGGAGGCCGCTACTCTCTACCCTGGCTACCTGCAGATTCGACTCTTAGAGCGTACACTAGCGTTATATAGTGGGGGGCTATCCTCAGTATATCCCTTTTCGATATCATACCAATTGGCTTAAATGTTTTCTGATCTAGCACCGGTAGGTGGCCTACACCTCTAGACCCCATTAGCCTTGCCGCCTCCTCTACTGGGGTGTCTGCTAGCACGTAGAGAGGGTTTCTCGTCATTATATCGCTTACCCTAACATTATCCGGGTTAAGGCCTTTTGCCACCACATGTCTCAGTATATCAGTCCTCGTCATTATACCAATTAGCCTTCCAGCCTCATCTACAACTACCACGCTTCCAACGTTCTTCTCCACCATTATAGCTGCGGCTTCCCTTACGCTATGGAATGCGTATACGTATACTAGAGGGGTGCTCATCACATCCCTAACTAGCACATCCCCCCTCACAACCTCATCCAATCTCGGAGCACCGAGGATTAAGCGTTTAACCTGACGTTAAATAGTTTTACGCCATGTCGACTAATAACACATCCTCCAACCCCAACTCCTCTACAACTGTGTGGCTATCTCTGGCGTAATCCTCAGGTATTACAGAGCACTGGGTGTAACCTTGGTTTAGAAGCGTAAGGGCAGTCTCAGCTCTATCCACAACCAGACCCCCAGTATGGAGCTTAGTGTAGGGCTTGAAGACCGCCACCCTTCTACAACTAGTCGTGCCTATCTTAACAATCTTCCTCTTAGAGCTCCACAACACCTTCCCAGGCAACCCCACTCCTCCACCTAGCTGTATAGATGAGAGTAGGATTTTCACCTTAGAGCCTTCAAGCATCTCGATTACAGGGACTGCATCCTCCACTATTGATGTTACAACCCTCGACTCGAAAACCCCTAGGTCTAGGAGCCTAGTATCCGTTAATGCTATAAGCGTTTGCTCAGGAAACCTGTAGCTTAGTACTCTAATAAAACTACCTGCATCCACCTCCAATCCTCCCTCAAGCTCAGCCTTCGAGTCTGCCTTGGGGAGACTTGATATCATGTAACTCTCCACGGCTACGGGGAAGGCTATTAAACCCTTCTTAGACCTAACGGTGGCGAGGGGTAGGCTAAGCCTCCTCCTCCTATCAAGGGTGACGGGAGTCGCTAGCACAGCCTCTCCTACTATAGGGTCTTTTAGCAAGGCTGGGAGGCCCAGTCTATCGAGTAGTGGTATTAGAAAGTTCCAGGTTATGTTAACTGTAGCCCTAGGATTACCCGGGATTCCCACCACGGGGGTCCCCTTCAGAAGCCCTACGATGGTAGGCTTGCCGGGCTTAACCCTCAAACCCCTCACTACCACGCTACCCTCGGAGTCCAGTATCCTGTAGATGTAATCCTTCAACCCAACACTGGTACCTCCACTTGTAATAACTATATCCGCTAGCTCTGATGCCTTGTACAATGTTTCCCTAACGAGGTTAAAGTCGTCGGGTACAATGCCTAGATCAACTACATCGTAACCTAGAACCCCTAGGACGTTCTTGAGATAGTACCTGTTAGACTCATATACACCTCCAACCCTATACTGTGATCCAGGCTCTAATAGCTCGTCCCCGCTACTAAAAACAGCCACCCTAACACGTCTAGAAGCTTTAACAAACCTAAAACCCTGAGATGCTAGGGCGGCCACGAGATCCGGGTAACCCCTAGCACCTCTAGGGGCTATTAGATCTCCTGGAGCTACATCACTAGCAGGGAGGGCGAGCCCGCTACCGGGTTGCGGGGTGTAGGTGAATAAAGCGTAACCCCCATCTACAACTACATCCTCTAATGGAATAACGGCATCAGCCCCCCTAGGTATGATAGCCCCTGTATCTACCTGTATACACTCACCGTACCCAAGATCTAGCACCCTCGAATCCCCAATCCTCGAGTAGCCGGAGATCCTTAACGCAACCGGGTTACTATTAGAGGCTCCAGCCAGGCTAGAAGCGGATACAGCGAAACCATCAAGAGTAGACCTAACAGTAGGTGGTAGTGGGATGCGAGCTTTAACAGGCTCAGCTATAAGCCTCCCATGAAGATCCCCCAGCTCTACCATGGAAGACTCTCGGAGAACCCTCTCAGCAACACTCCTCCCGAAAACCGCGTATACCGCCTCAATAGCCTCCCCGGGCTCCAGCAACCTCAAGTATGAAGCGCCCTGGGTTAAAGCTTTAGTCTACTTGTTTTAAAAAGCTTTAGTCTATAAAGTGTAAGGTGGATATCGGGGTAGGTGTCTAGTTGGGTAAAGAGGCGACTATATGGGAGCACCTAGAGGAGTTAATTATAAGGCTTAGGAGGGCTCTCATAGCGTTCGCCATAGCAACCCTCATAGTACCATTCATACCTATAAGCCTTTCATCGTACACACCGCTACTCTACGTAGTCCCTAAGATGGTCCTAGACCATGTTGTCCCCGAGACCATAGAGGTTGGAGGTCATATAATAGAGGTGAAGCTTACAGCTGAAAGCCCCTTCGCTGGGCTTAGGATACTTATGTACTCAGCGATCCTCATAGGCTTCTTAACCTCCAGCCCTTACATAGCTTACCAGATCTACGCCTTCATAGAGCCAGCCTTATACCCTCATGAGAAGAGGTGGATTAAGCTGGGAGGTGTTGTAGCAATAGCCTTATTCCTACTAGGGGTCTCCATCGCATTGTTAATAGTGCTCCCCTTCACCTACAAGGTGATGTTCATACTATCAGCTACGGTGGCTGCAGATAGGCTTGTATCTTATGCCTCCCTAGAGGATATAATGTCCTCAGCCATACTAATAACCCTAGCTACAGGGGTTGCATTCGAAGTACCACTAATAATCTTCATCCTAGTCTATGCGGGGGTCGTCGAGATACCGTCGCTAACAGGTAATGTTATGAGAGCCCTACTCATAGCATCAGCGGTTATAGCAGCTCTTATAAGCCCCGACCCCTCAGGGGTGGGTATGCTCCTACTCCTCATACCTTATTACATGTTGATAGTGGTAGCGGTAACCCTAGCTAAGTTTCTAAAGAGCAGGAGAACCTAAGACCAGCTATCGTGTTTTTACACCGGGGCCGTGGCCTCCCGGCCTTGAAATGTGATGCCCTAAGGGATGGGGGCCGGATGGAGAGATGTGGAGTGTGCTTCCAAGGCTGAGGTTCGACGTACTGCTCGGGGGAGTGTGGGGTTAAACCCACGCTCCTAGGGATGTGGGGAGACTCGCCCTTCGAAAGAGGGGCGAGGAGGTCATTTCAACCTCCTAATCTCCACCTTACATGGTATTGGTAGCTTGCTAGCACCCTTATTTAGGGCTTCTTTCACAATATCCTCAGCACCACTCCTAGCCCAAACCTCTAGGATCACGGTGCCTGGGTATACTCTGGCTGCTGATCCTACAGGTTTACCGAAGGCTAGCCTCATACCATCTTGTAGCCTATCAGCTCCAGCGAATGCCATCATCTTATTCTCTCTAAGCACATGGTGGGGGTACACTCTTACTCTGAAGTAGAAGTTGGCTTCGCCAAGCTTAGATGCTAGGCTTTTGTTAACCATGACTCTAGCTGCCTCTAAAGCATTATGTCTAACGTTTCCAGCCTCTAGGGCTACCAGCTCCCCTTTAACCTCAGCCTCCTCCAGTAGAGCCCTATTACCCATCTCGAACTTCGTTATCTTAGGCGGTGGGACTCCCGGTATATACTCCTTTCTAGTGTAGGGCGGCCCACTGAAATGCGTATAACACCTAGCAGGCCTCAGGGGCAAAACCAAACACCTCCCAGTCAAGCATACCTAGCCTCTAGTGTTCCTTTAAAGCTAATAACCTTAACGTTTAACACTTAACCTTAACCTAGTATACCTAGGCTCCGTCAAACCAGCTCTCTCTAGGAGCTCGCACAGCTTACACAAACCCCTACCCTGTGTTGTTAGAGCTCCACACCTAGAGCAGGTGGACGTTGACCCCTTAGGCTCAACCTTTTTAATGGCGTCCTGGAGGGTTTTATCAAAGTATTCTAGCAGTCTTAACAGGGATCCAGGATGCTCTCTCTCCAGGTCATAGAGTGCGATTCTAACCTTAGCTCTTAAGGTTGGATTCTCCTCGATGAACATGCACTCCGTCTCCTGAAACCTAAAGCCCCTAAGCATAGCGTAGGCGGCCGTCTCCCACTCATACACCTTCCTAAGGGGTTTAACCCTCCTAACGCCACCCTCAGGGTGGGGGCTTAGGGGGTGCACCTTAACCACGCCGATAACATCGCCTCTAAGCATGTTTATGACAAGAGTTTGAACCTCATCATCGAGGTTATGAGCAGTAGCAACCTTCGAGGCTCCAAGCATCCTAGCATAGTAGTCCATGATATGCCTCCTGCTGAGGCCACAGAAAGTACAAGCAGACTCAACCAAACCCCTAGATCTAGCCTCGCGAACCATCTCGTAAACACTCAAACCAACGTAATCCCTAACACTAACAACCACAACATCAACCCCATAGCCCTTAGCGAAGTCAACCAAAGCCCTAACATCATCCTCCCTATTATAGCCAGGAATACCCTCAATAATAGAGAGGCCTATAAGCCTAGAAGCCTTATACCTTAAGGCGAGGGATTCAAGCATAACATAGCTATCCTTACCACCACTAACAGCTAGGAGAACAGAGTCACCAGGCTCAATCAAACCCCACCTCTCAACCTCACCCCAAACACGAGACCTAACACTCTCAACAAAACACTCACCACACAACCTCAAACCACTATAAGCCTGGAAAACCCTAGCACCCCTCAAACCACAAACATCGCAAACAACCAGCAGGAAACCCCTCCAAAACACAAAAGGTAACCCTCAAACCGTAAATAAGCAAATTTGTAAGACCCCCTAGTCTAAGCAGGGAAGCTCGAAAACAGTATAACCACGTAAACCCTAGAACCCCTCATTACACCAGGACTCGTGGACCTAAGAGCCCTAAGGGTATAGTAGCGACCCTAAAGCTTTTAGCATAGGACTAATGCTATCTAGGAAAGCCCCTTAAGGAGGTCGAACTATGAGCAGTCAAGGTCACAACGCTAGAGCTCCAACTTTTTCAAGCTTCCCTGTCTTAACGTTAGGTGTTAAACCTAGGATCTCAAGTGTTGCAAGACCCACTATCACCCAATTGTCGACGTTCAACATGCTAAGCCTATCCCTGAGCCTCTCAGGGAAACTTATTACAGCAACATGGGCTCCTGGGAGCTCCTCATCTTCAACTCTAAGCTTGTCAACAATAGCAAGCAAACCCTTAACCTCATGTCCATCAGCAACAGTTAAGCTAAGCTCCCTCCCCGTCATCCTAACACCAATATCCCTAGCAACAATTTCATCTAATAGTGTGAGAGACGCTCCCGTATCAACAATGGCAAGACCCTTCCTAGAACCTCTAAACCCTACAACCTCAATGCTAGCTTTAACGAGCACTAGATCACCACCATTAAGCTCTCGTTAAAAAGAGTTTTTATAGTCTTTGCTTAGCTCTCAATATGGTTTTAAAAAGATTCCTTGAAAAGGAAGAGTGGGAGGGGAGAGGGTTCGATGTTTAGTTTAACTTCTTCCCCTTGTTATAGCCGTGACTATTAGGGCTACTATTATGTTGACTATTAGTGCGTAGAGTGAGGCTTCTCCAGCGGGGAATCTAAGTGATGGTGGGGTTCCGAAGTACTTAGCTGTTTGAACACTCATTATGAGTACTAGTGCTGCTCCAACTATTAGCCCTGCGATTGCACCGTACTTGTTTATGTACACTCTCTTCGTCGGGAATACTGCTTGTAGGAGTGCTGGTAGCACCTGCAATCCGCCTCCCGCAGCTATAGCTACTATGTCGAAGATGAGGCCGGGTCTCTGGATTGCTAGGTACCATCCTACCAGGCCGAAGAGTATTATGAGGGCTCTGGACACCCATACAAGTGAGGATTCGCTAGCCCTGGGATTGATCTTCTGGTAAATGTCTCGTGTCAGGATCATAGATATACTGCCTATAAAGCTATCTAAAGTGCTCATAGCGGCTGCCGCTGCCCCAGCTAGTAGGAACCCTGCTACTACTGGGTGGGTGAACGTGTATATCATGTAGGCCATTACAGCGTCTGCTGATCCGTATTTATCTGTTAGAGCTTTTATAAACCCAGGCTCAAGCCCTGGAGCTCCCTTAACGTTTAGAACTGCGGCTGTCAGCCCTACTAGCATCGCTGGTATGTAGAAGCTTGAGAGGTATAATGCTGTTAGAGCTGAGGTCCATTTAAGAGTACTAGTGTCTCTGGCAGCGTAGAACTTTATCCAGAGATGCGGTAGTATCATGACTCCAACTCCGAATACTATTATGTTGCCTACGAGTAGCTGGGCTTTCCAGTTTAACGTTAGAAGCTCGGGCTTAACCTCTCTCACGGCCGCGAACATCTCCGAAGGGCCTCCTGGGAAGAACTTGTATAGTATCAGTAATCCTGCTAGCCACACGCCTAGGTACATCCATATGCCCTGAAGTACATCGGTCCAGTAGGCTGCTCTAAGACCCCCTATGGCTACGTATAGTGCTGTAGCCAGGACTAGTATTAGGGATCCAACCTCATATGATATTCTGCCTCCACTAGCTATACTAATCACTATCCCTAACCCTATTGCCTGTACAGTTATATAGCCTACGATGAAGATAGCCCACACTATAGCCGTGATGACCCTCAGGAGCTCGCTGTTAAACCTATCAGCTAGGAGATCTGATGGCGAGATATAGCCTCTAGCCTTACCCAACAGGTATATCCTCTTCCCAATAACATAGCCTACTATACCAGCTAGCGTAGTCCAGGCGAAAGCCCCAATCCAGAAGGTTACACCTGTTGTTGCAAACGTAGCGACACTCGTAAGGAAGGCAAACGCGGAGTGGTATGTTGAAGCAGTTGCTAGGAAGAGCACTAGGAGACCCGCAGTTCTACTTAGAAGGTAGAAGTCATCAAGAGTCTTTCTTAAAACCCTCGTGGCGTAGTAGCCGAGGCCTACCATCAATACAAGGTACAGTATGATGATGCTCGTAGCTAAAGTCCACGTCTCAACCACCACCCATCACCTCCAAACCCTCCAGGCGGCCACGAACACTACTACCATCAACGCCACCCATAGGGTTAACGTGTAGAGTAGTGGAGGGCTCATGTTAAACAAGGTTGCGTCAGATCTGTTGAAGAGGTATACGAGTAGGAGGCCCACATAGACTATAACGGTGATTGCTGCGAGGAGCAGGGAGAGAGGCTCCTTGAATGATGCTCTAAGCTCCTCCTCTAAGCTCACATGGACCACCTCGACCGCGTCTAGTGTAACGTCTAAGGGGTATTTAAGCTTTTCTAACAGTAAGTAACTGCGGTGGCTTATGTTGATTGTAGCTGTTGATATTGGTGGGACCTTTACTGACTTCGTGTACGTTAGGGGGGATGGTTCTCTTGGTTTCTATAAGGCTCTCTCCACCCCTCGTAGCCCTGAGGTTGCTGTTTTAGAGGGTTTGCGTGTCCTCGGTGGTGCTAGTTTTGTTGTCCACGCTACCACTATTGCTACTAATGCTTTGAGGGGTCAGGTTGGCTTGGAGCTCCCGAGGGTTGCTCTTGTTACTACTAGGGGGTTTAGGGATGTTGTTGAGATTGGTAGGCAGAATAGGCCTAGGCTCTACGACCCCCTCTTTGAGAAGCCCAGGCCTCTAGTCCCTAGGGATCTTAGGTTTGAGGTTGACGAGAGGGTTGACTTTAGAGGTTCTATCCTGAAGCCCCTTGATGTTAGAGAGTTGGAGTCTCTCGGCTCTAGGCTCGGAGCTCTTGGTGTTGAGAGTGCTGCTATCATATTCCTACACTCCTACGCTAACCCTGTTCACGAGGTTCTAGCTGAGAGTGTTTTATCCAAGCACGTTGGGTACGTGTCTCCATCCTATAAGGTGGCCCCTGAGCCTAGGGAGTATGAGAGGACCTCGACCACGGTTGTTAACGCAACCTTGATGCCCATAGTGTCCAGTTACCTTGAGAGGCTTATCAAGGGCTTGAGGGAGCTTGGGGTTATGGAGCTTAGCATAATGTCTAGCTCCGGTGGTCTTATAACTGTTGAGGAGGCCATGGTTAGACCTGTTCAGATTGTCGAAAGTGGGCCTGCAGCAGGGGTTATCGCTACAGCTGAGCTCTCAAGGATGCTAGGCATCTCTAGGGCTATAAGCTTTGATATGGGTGGTACCACTGCTAAGGCCGGTACTGTTGTTGATTTCGAGGTTGAGGTTACGAGCGAGTACGAGGTTGGAGGTGAGGCTCACCATGGTAGGATTGTTAAGGGCTCAGGCTACCCCATCAGATTTCCCTTCGTAGACCTAGCTGAGGTCTCAGCCGGAGGGGGTAGCATTATATGGAGGGATGAGGTTGGAGCCCTCAGGGTAGGTCCTATAAGTGCTGGTGCAGACCCGGGCCCCGTGTGCTACGGGAGGGGTGGTGTTAGGCCTACGATAACAGATGCAAACCTAGCCCTCGGAAGGATAGGGGATTACATGCTGGGCGGTGCTATGAAGCTTGATATGAGTGCTTCCATCAAGGCACTCCAAGCCCTAGGGGATCCAGAGGTTGTAGCATGGGAGGCTATTAGCATAGCTAACCTTGAGATGGCCAGGGCTATAAGGCTTGTGACTGTCGAGAGGGGCTTGGACCCAGCTGACTTCACCCTAGTAGCCTTCGGTGGAGCTGGGCCTCAGCACGCGGTTGAGATTGCAGAGGAGCTAGGGGTTAGAAGTGTTGTGGTGCCACCACACCCGGGTTTATTTAGTGCACTAGGGCTACTCCTAGCTGATTGGAGGTTTGAAGCTAGGGTAGCTTACCCAGTAGACCTGGAGGAGGCCTACTTGAAGCTTGAAGGGGAGCTCCTAGGAAGGCTTGGGAGGGTTGATTACTTCGTTAGATATGCTGATGTAAGGTATGAGGGTCAAGGGTGGGAGCTAACGGTGCCAGTCGGTAGGCCGGCTAGGCTCGATGATGTTAGGAGGGCTTTTGAGGAGAAGCACCTAGCAACATATGGTTTCACCCTTGAGGATAGGAGTGTGGAGGTTGTCTTAGCTAGGGTTTTCGCGGTGATAAGAAGGGTTAAGCCGGGCCTCCCGAAGCCTAGAGCTCTAGGAGAGCCTAGGGTGAAGGTTGTTAGGAAGGTTTACTTCAAGGACGGCTGGGTTAACACCCCGGTCTACTGGAGGGACGACCTACCGGTAGGCTACAAGATTGAGGGGCCTGCTATAGTTGAGGAGTACGATTCAACAACGGTCATACCACCAGGCTGGGTTGCAGTTGTAGGGGGTCACGGGGAGCTTAGGATCGGGGTGGTTTAAATGGTATCCTGGGAGCTCATACACAAGGCTACAATATTCATAGCTGAGGAGATGGGCGTTGCCCTAAAGAGGTCAGCGTTCTCCCCTAACATCAGGGAGAGGATGGACCATAGCTGTGCTGTACTTGATAGTGAGGGTAGGATTGTAGCTCAGGCTGAGCACATACCAGTACATCTAGGGTCGTTCAGGGTAGGTGTACTCAATACGCTAAGGTGGCTTGAGAGGGAGGGTGTTGAGCTGGAGGACGGTGATATGGTGGTGTTAAACGACCCATACATGTCTGGAACGCATCTAAACGATGTAATGGTGCTAGCCCCCGTCTACGTAGGTGGAAGGCTGGTGGCATATGTTGTTAATAAAGCTCACCACGTGGATGTAGGGGGCCCTATACCGGGTAGTATGAACCCCAACGCTAGGACCATATACGAGGAGGGATTAATAGTACCTCCAGTTAAGATGGTGAGGAGGGGGTTTGTGGATAGGGATTTGTTAAGGCTTATAGTGGAGAACAGTAAAACCCCCAGGGTTGCCGTAGGCGATTTGAATGCACAGATTGCAGCTAATAGGGTCGGCTCTAGGAGGGTTTCAGAGCTTATCGGCAGGTATGGTTTAGAAGCTGTAGTGGAGGGTTGGAGGAGAGCTGTAGACTATGCTCGTAGGCTTACATTAAATGGTATGACCTCCTGGAGGCGTGGCGTGTACGAGTCCATCGACTACCTTGAGCTCCCAGATAGGGATCTCGTGTTGAAATGCACCCTTGAGATTAAAGGTGATGGTGTTAGGGTGGACTTCACAGGGTCATCGGAGCAGGTTCAGGCTCCCTTGAATGCTGTGTATGGTGTAACATTCTCTGCGACAACTTATGCTGTAAGAGTTGCTGTTAAAGAAGATATACCGGTTAACGAGGGCTTCTACAGCCTCGTAGACGTTGTAGCACCTGAAGGCTCTATAGTCAATCCTAGGAAACCCGCTCCTGTAGCTGGTGGTAACGTGGAGACCAGCCAGAGGATAGCAGATGTAGTTTTAAGAGCTCTAGCTGAAGCCGTACCAGACAGGATCCCAGCAGCCGGGTCTGGTACGATGATGAATGTAATGCTAGGCGGCTACGATGAGGAGAGAGGGTACTGGGCGTACTATGAAACCATTGGTGGGGGGACGGGAGGGAGACCTGGCAAAGATGGGGTTAGCGGGGTCCACGTTAACATGACGAATACTCTGAACACGCCAATAGAGGTAGCCGAGAGATCGTACCCTATACTATACACAGCTTATAGGATAAGAGAGGGTAGTGGAGGCAAGGGGAGGTATAGAGGGGGTGATGGGATAATAAGAGCCTTCAAGGCACTAAAACCAGCAAGACTATCAATCCTAGCTGAGAGGTTTAAACATAAACCATACGGCCTATGGGGCGGTGAACCCGGGAAACCAGCTAGGGTAATCGTAAGGAGGAGCAATGGGTTGGAGGATTTAATGCCCAGCAAGTTTACAACAGACCTGGAGTCCGGAGATGAGGTTATAATAGAGACTCCAGGAGGAGGAGGCTGGGGGGTTTAGACGGAGTTCTCCCTCACGTGTAAGCTGACGGCTTCCCGCCTTGAGAAGGCGAGGCTTCGAGTTGTGGACTGTATAGTGACTGTATAGTGCTATGGTTTTTAAGGTGTGCTCCCCTTTAAGTATCCCTTTGGGAGTTTGTATGCCCGGTAGGGTTAGGTTGGCTGTTGTGGTTTCAGAGTTCAACTTCGATGTTACCAGGATTATGCTTGAGAAGGCTTTAGACCATGCTAAGTTCCTCGATGCCGAGGTTACTATTGTCTACAAGGTTCCAGGTACATATGATACACCCTATGGTGTTATGGAGGTTATTAGGCTTGACTATGTCGATGCTGTTGTAGTTCTGGGAGCTGTTATTCAGGGTGAGACTAAACATGATGAGGTTGTAGCCCATCAGGCTGCTAGAAAGCTCTTAGATTTAGGGGTTCAGTACGGTAAGCCTGTTACCCTAGGCGTTATAGGACCTGGGGCTTCTAGGGTTCAAGCTCTTGAGAGGGCTGAGGAGTATGCTAGAAGGGCTGTTGAATCCGCTGTTAAGCTAGCTAGGAGGAGGAAGGTTGTAGAGTCTGCTAGGTATGAGGGGAAGACTATAATTGTTGAGTGAGGTGCTTAGATCTTGGAGTCTAGGGCTTTCAACACTCGTATAACAGTGTTGGAGCAGATTGGCTATAGGGAGTGGACTGAGGGTCTCGGGAGTGATAGGGAGTGGCTTATACAGAGGGTTCAGGCGGAGTTGTACCTAGCGTTACAGGATGTGGCTACAAAGCATGGAGCTTTCTCCATGCCTACTAGGTACGACTACATGCTAATACTCTCGTCAAACGTGGGATACGAAGCGCTTGTTGAGATGCTAGATGTTGCTAGGAGCTACTCCAAAGTAGGGGTTAGGATGGCGAGCTCCTGCGACCTAAACCCTGTAGACGCTGAGGCTAGGGCGTTCAAATTACTAGCTAAAACCGAGATTGGAGGCCTAACTTATACAAGTTGCCCTGGAGAAGAGGTAGTAGCAATAGCTCACCTAGATTTAAATAACATAACTGGAGCGACAGCCTATGAAGGTGTTACAAGATCATACCACAGGATCTTAAGCCTCCTAGGAAGACTCGCAACGGTAGCTGAGAGTGGGGGAGGTATAGCGCAGTACCTAGGAGGGGACAACATACTAGTAATACTACCACCTCTAAACTACATAAGCTTAGCTGAGAGGCTCGTAGAGGAGGGTGACCTGAAGGCTGGCATAGGGGTATCAAAGACAGCTAGGGAAGCACTAAGACTAGCGGCTAGAGCACTCCACGACCTCAGGCTTGCAAGAGATAGGAGGATCATAGCTTACGCTAACATATAGCCTTTACATTACACTTAAACCTTCAAACCTTCAAGTAGACCACCCAGGTCAGGCTCTACGCTAGGGCTTAGAGAGGATAATAGGATATTATGTTTAAACAATACTAGCCACTAGGGGGTGGATCTTTTGGGGGAGCCTAGTGGGGGGCGTGAGGATAAGGTTTTAGTGAAGATTGAACTTTCTAGAGGTGAGTATGAGGCTCTAAAGGCTATTGCTAGGAGGGAGGGTTATAATTTGGTATCAGACTATCTTAGGGGGCTTGCTAGGGATGTGATAGAGGGGAGGGTTGGTAGGAGTGCTGGCGAGGGGGAGCAGGCCGAGGCTCTGGCTAGGAGACTTGAAAGGATTATGGTAGACCTGTTAAACCCCTACACTGGTAAGATAGATGAGATAGCTAGGAGGCTAGCAGACTTAGTAGAGTTGGTGGAGAAGAGCGAGGTTGAGAAGCCCAGAGAGGTTTCGAGGGAGAGGCTTAAGGAGGTTAAGAGAGCTCCGCCAACAGCTATCGAGAGGTTGAAGGAGCAAGGGGCTGTGTTCCAGGAGGATGTGCAGTGGATGAAATCCCCTGAGAGGTTCTTTGAAAAATTGAAGAAGGAGGGGGCTATGGTGGTTAGCATTGGCGGGGAGAGGGTAGCTCTAGACCCGGACTTCTGGGCGAGGTTTGAGGATGAAGTAGGTAAGATAAGTGTAGGTGATCTAGAAGAAGCTGTAGGCTTACTGGAGGTCGCATTAGGGGAGGCGGCGGGGAGACTCTTAAGGAAGATGGCGAAGGCTGGGATGGCTGTGTACGATGAAGATAAGGGGATGTGGATTTTAAAGACCCCGCAGTAGCTTGTCTCTGAGGCTTTAAACCCACCGGTTATTGCAAGTTAACCTAGGATCTTCGATATTCTCGTTAGAACCCTTCTACCTCTAGCTGTTACTAATACTAAATCCTCTACTCTTACCCCGTGAAGCCCTGGTATGTATATCCCCGGTTCCACTGTTACAACCATACCCTTCTCTAGTACAGTCTTCGAGGCAGGTCTTAGGTAGGGTTCCTCGTGTATCTCAACACCAACACCGTGGCCTAAACCGTGGATGAAATACGAAGACATTCCTCCTTTCTCTAGAACGAGCCTAGCCGATCTATCAGGCTCCCATGCTTCAACACCGGGTGCTATGGTATCTATAGCTGACTCCTGCGCCTCTACGACCATCTCTATCTTCTTCCTGAACTCAGCCCCTCCCGCCCCCCACCACAGTGTCCTTGTTAGGTCGCTGTGATAGCCTGCTAGTACCGCCCCTAGATCTACTAGTAGGGGTCCTGGTAGTGTTAGCTTCATCTGGGTAGGTGTATGATGGGGGTATGCTGTGTTCTCGTAGAATGCTGTTATAGTTGGGAAAGCCTCTCCCCACGCACCAAGCCTTCTCATGTTAAGGCTGGCGTGCCCTGAGAGCTCAAGCTCTGTAACCCCCTCCCTAGCCTCTCCAAGAACCCTCCTCATAGTATCCTCAGCTATTCTAAGCGATGCTTCTATGGCTTCAACCTCCCAGTCGCTCTTAACACTCCTAATCTTAGCTACATCACCACTAGAATCCACTAGCTGAATCTTAACCTCAAGGGCTCTAATTATACTGCTAGGAGCCCAGTTTAAATCAACACCTACAGTGTGGGAACTCCTTCTACACTCTTCAACAATCTTAACTACAGCATCCTGCAGCCCCCCTACTATCAAATCCCTACTGGGTACATCGCCTTTAATAGCCTCCTCTCCAGCTCTGTAGAAAGCCTTAACCTCCACGTCGCGCGGGGAGCTAGCAGAGGCCCTGTGATAGTCTAGGAGGGGCACTAGCATTACATCTCCGCATTCCCTTGAAAGGATTAGAGCTCCACTAGGCTCTCTCAAGCCTGTAGCGTAGACAATGTTACCCTTACCTAGGAGTACCAGTACCTCTAAACCCCTAGCTTCCATGTAGCTTTTAAGCTTAAGCCTGTTAGAATCAAAGGATCCTAAACGGGCCTCCAAGCTCATACAACCCTAACCCTGTTAACCTTCTTATTCTGCCAACTATAGCTACGGAGCCTCCTACTCCTCCCGAAACCACAAGCTGCGCAATAGCCTTTAGCTACATTATATGATCTCCTACCACACCTCCTACAAACAATGTGGCTCTTACTCCTACCATGCTTCCCAAAAGACGTAGTCCCCTTAACCAAAACCCCACACCATCAAAGAGTTACTTAGGCGCCGGGCTTATCAGTATAACGTTATCCCCTCTAATCAAGACTAAACCCAGCATCCTCGAAGACTCACTATCAACCTCCTCGGCATTCTCAACTATAAGGTTAAGATGTTGATCGTAGCTCTTCAACACACCCTTAATACCCTTCCCACCCTTAAGTTTTATAAGCACACTACTACCAACATAGTTCTTAAGCTCCCTAAACGTAGAGGGGCTCAACTGGCTCATCTCAAGCACCACAACACATTCTTTAAACCAAAACTCTTATACATTCCTCCCAATAGTCCAATAGTCGGAGCCACAAAGGATTTAGAGAGCTCTCAGCTTTAGTGGAGGTGCGGAAGAGGATTACAATTGAACACCCCGTCTTCGGTTAAAGTCCCCGAACTTAACTTAATCGCTCTAGTTTGGGTTATAGTTTTTAAGGGTAGAGTAGTGGAGTTCCTGCTCGGTAGCAGGGTTATGGATGGCGCGATCAAGCCTGTTAGAAGGCATCCTTTGCAGAAGCGGTTTGTTAGGGAGCTTTTGGAGGAGCTCGTGAAACGTTACCCTTCGTTTCCGATGCGTGATGCTAAGTTGGTTGAGGTTGCGGAGTTCGAGGGTTTCACACTCTACATGTTCGACGGTAAGGCGGCTTTCTTTAGGGTTGGGAGTACGCTGATCCCGGCTTTGAGTTTGCTTCTCGACATAGGTTACGGTTGGCTTCCTCAGGTTTATGTTGATAGGGGTGCTGCTAGGGCTATGGTCAGGGGGGCTGATCTCATGGTTCCAGGTGTTAGGAGGATCTCCGGGGATTTTGGTATTGGATCTATCGTGGTTATAGTTGATGAGGAGTCCAAATCTCCCGTTGCTGTAGGGGAGGCTCTCGTCGATTCTAGGAGCTTATCTGAGAGTGTTGCTGGAGGTGGTAGGGGGAAGGCTTTTAGAAACCTACACCATGTTGGTGATAGGCTGTGGAATGCGGTTGCGTTAATAAGATAGCATTACTCTAACCTTAGAGCTTCTAGGGTAAAGCTTGACCGATTCAAGGTTCTCTGGTATCAGGAGCTCTGGGGGGGCTTCAAACCCTAGTTTATCCCACGACTCCTTAACGCTCTGAGCTAGGCTGAGAAGCGCTGAGGGCTCCCCATGGTTGAGTATAATTGTTTTAGGTTTAGGTCTAAGATATCTCAGGAACTGTATTAGCTCACTTCTAGTAGAGTGGCCTGTGAAACCTTCTATTGACACAACGTCCATCCTAACCTTAACCTTCCTCACGCTCGAATCATCCCTAACCTCAACCTCCCTCTCTCCATCAGCAAGCCTCCTAGCTAGAGTCCCTGGGGCTTGGTAGCTAACAAACCCCAGTATATTCCTCTCATCCTCAGCTAGGTTCTTGAAGTACTCTATGATAGGGCCTCCCGTCATCATACCGCTTGTGCTCACTATCACCGCAGGACCCTGACTGTATGTAGCCTCCTGCCTCTTAGACTCGTCATTAACATAGACTATGTTAGATCCTATGAAGGGGTTCTCGCCCTGATATAACATTGCGTCCCTCACAGGCTTTGCTAGGAGCTCCGGATACTCTGTGTATAAGGCTGTCACCTCATATATCATCCCATCAACGTACACTGGAACCTCCGGGATCTTCTTCTCCTTCAACGCCGTATTCAATACATACAGTATGTCCTGGCCCCTACCCACAGCCATAACTGGGATCAACAGCTTACCCCCCGTTTCCTTAATCTTATTCACTAGGGCTATGAGATCCGCCTCAGCCTTATCCCTCGGCTGCGGCTCCTTAGAACCATAGGTACCCTCTATTATCAACGCCTCCACCCTGTGGAACTCCTCATTAGCAGGTGGCAGTAGCCTAGTCCCCCTATCACCCTTAATCCTATAATACTTCAGATCCCCTGTGTAGAGTAGGTTAAACAAACCCTGTCCTATGTGAAGGTGTACTAGGCTAGAACCTAGTATATGGCCTGCGTTGGTGAACGTTAGCTTCACATCTGGAGCTACATCAACTACAATATTGTAGTTAACAGGTACAACCCTTGTCATCATCAATGCCACCTCCTTCATAGTGAATAGAGGCTCTCTACCCTCGCCTTTCGTAAGTTCGATGAAATCTGTTAGCATCAACAACATTAAATCCCTTGTGGGGGGTGTAACGAAGACAGGCCCTCTGTAGCCGAACTTGAATAGTAGGGGTACAGCAGCCATATGATCTACGTGAGCATGGCTTATTATGATAGCATCTAGATCCTCAAGCCTAAACTCTGGTGTGTTAAAGTATGGTAGTGCGTCGACACCGTTGGATGAAGGCGAGATCCCGGAATCCAGTAATACCTTACTCTCACCTGTATCAACTAGTATAGCGCTTCTTCCAACCTCGCAGAAACTCCCAAGACCTATAACTCTAATATACCTAGTACCCACAGTTATATCCCTGTATATCCTATCCCCTATCTCCCTGAGAGCCTTCCTCCTCTCAGCAGATGCCACAGCTAGATGCCTCATTATAGAGTCTAGGACACGGCTGGCCATAGGCGGCTTCCTGTAAACCTCAAGCCTCCAGCCAGTCTCAGCTAAAACCTGGTATCTTAGGGCTGCACCTTTACCCATAAGCTTTCCAGGTTTATCTGCTAAAACCCTAACCTCCCCCAGTATATCGTCGAACTGTATATCCTCAGGAGAGACGTTTACATCGCTCGGCACGAGACTCAGGATATACTCTATAGTAGCCTCCTTAGACTTACGAACCCTAGGATCCGTTCTAACAACAACCCTCTTCCTTAGAAGCTTAGCTAGCTCCTTAATCCTATCCTCGTTCTCTGATATGAACCTCGGGTTTCTAATATATACAGCTATTTCGGGCCCTTCAAACTCTATGTTGGAGACATCCGCTCCCTCCAGGAACCTTGTTATCTCCTGAACCGCTCTAACCCTAAACTCTCTCCCATACTCAGGTACCTCCTCCACCACCTTATCATAACACCTCTAACGCTAGCCCCGTCGATAGCCCGGGTATCCTTGTGTTAGGGTTAACCTCCTAAGATAACCCACCGGTATGCTTAGAAGCCTGTTATACAGTTATAGAGGTGAAGGGTATAAATTTTTCCTCGATAAACCCTCTACCCACAATTGCTATATCCACGCCATCGCCTGACGCTGCATCTCTTAGCGTTGATGCTCTTATAGCTGCAGTTGCTATCTTAACCGCCTCGTCTAAGCTTAAATCCTCCCTGTAGTGTTGCTCTAGAACTCCATAGGCTACCGGAGAGCCGGAGCCTGTTGCAGCAAGCTTCTCCTCAGTTATGCTACCGAAGAGATCTAGGAGGTATAGCCTTGGTTTAACATCGTAACCCCCCACTAAAACCTGGACTATGAAGGGCAGAGCTTTATAGGAGAATAGTATGTTAGATAGGAGTACTGCTATGCCCCTAACACTCATCCTAGACCCCGTGTCTAACTCGTATAACTTAGCCTCACTCCTAAGAATATCAGCTAGCATCTGAGCATCAGCAACAAGCCCAGCCATAGTCATTACAGCGTAGTCTGTGAGCTTAACAATCTTCTTAACCCTCCTACTAGCAATCATAAAACCAGCAGTAGCCCTCTTATCAGCAGCTAACACCACATAGTCACCAGCCACTAGACCAACAGTGGTGGTCCCACTAGCTAGCATCTTCAAACGGTAATCCATCTAGGAGCCACCACGCTCCACTAGTATCACCTAAGCTTTAAATACCTAAGCTATCAACACCCAGACGAGGGTGAGGGCGAGTGGGCAAACATGTTATCACAGTAATAGCCTCCATAGCCATAGTAGCATTGCTTGTACAAGCATATCCTCAAGCACACCCTGGGGGTATCATTCAAAGCCAGGAGGGTTTCGTGTTAGAGGTGTTACACATCACCAAGAGCAATCCTACCAGGAATGATGATCAAGCGATGTGGGTATGTGAGAACAACGGCATGGTGTACTTGGTGGGCTTCATAAACATCACGAGGGATTTTCAAACGGCTAGAGGTAGGGTGGAGGCATGGCTTAATGGGGTGGAGTTAAAGAGCCATATTAACATTGACGGTCATCCAAGCGGCTGTGCTATATTCAGCTCACACCTCGTAATCCCCTTCACCAACATAACCCTTACAGGTCTCCTAGCAGATTTAAAAGCAAAGCTCATGATCTCTAAACTGGATCTCAGCAACTATACCATCAGGGATTTAGAATGGGTTCAAGGTAATCCGAGCTCAGCCATAACAGATGGCGAGTACCTATACGTTGGTGGAATCGAGATTAGACCTCTGGAGATTACAGCGAGAGTGGATAAGTTTGATAGAGACTTTAATAGAGTTGTAGTGTTTAGACCAAAGGTTGAACCAGGATATGCTATACAGCTGGGAGGGTTGGGTTTAGAGCCTACCAAGGGCTACCTTTGGATTGTAGGGGCTAAGATTGACCTCAGCTCTTTAGCATTAAGGTGGTTTATAAGTATAGTGGATCCACGTGATATGAGCTCCGTTAAAAACCTCACCTTGGATGTTGAGGGCTCTGCTTCATCCATAGCCTTTGATGGTGAAGGTAACGCTTATGTCGTTGGATTAACACGGCTTCAAACCGGTTTTGTGGGGAGTGCTGTTGTTAAGCTTAGTAGCGATGGCTCGATATTGAAGGTAGCAAGGTTTAATGATACTATCACAGTCATAAGAGATGTTGCCTACACGCAAGGGTACCTTGTGGCTGTAGGCGAGGAGTATGGTGGTTACGTGAGGAGCACTATCTACGTGCTAGATAGAGATCTAAACATGCTGGTTAAAAGGCATCTAGATGAGAAAGCCTACGACTCCTACGCCTACGGGATCCTATTGGTAGGCGATGTAGCGTACATAGCTGGGTTTGACCGGGAGCCTGGGGATTTACAGTGGGTGTTATACGTTGTGAGACTACAGCCCCCACCACCTCCGCCACCAACACCAGTACCCCCCACGGTTACGGTAACGGAGACTGTAACAGTAACCCTTACAACAACAGTAACGCAGACGACAACAGTTACAACCACCATGGTCAGGCCGGTAACAGTAACATTGACTCAAACTATCACGACGACGACCACTGAGGTAAGAACGCTGACTCAAACAGTTGAGAGAACAATAACGCAAACCACCACAGCAACACAATTTCTCACCACGACCGTGAGAGAGGTTGTGAGGGAAACCCTGAGAGTGACAGAGACTAGAACAGAGGTTACAACAGTCAGGGAAACAGTGAGAGAAGTTCAGACGTTAACCTCCACGGTAACCAGCTTTGAGACACTAGTTAAAACAATTAAAGAGGAGACTCTTAGAGCTGATGTCACGATAGCCGCCTTCATAGCAGGGTTACTTATAGCACTAATTGTATCCCGCCTCCTACTGAGGAGATCTTAGGCTAGAACCGGCTTTCACATATTACATGTTTTTTCACCTGTATCCCGAGCTCCTACCCTTCGTTATTAGACGATGGGATGGCATGTGGGGGAGGTTGATAGCATATCTACTTTGAGCAATAGTACATGGATCTAGGGGGTTACCCTTTTGCCTGTCCCCTGTGTTAAGGTTTACAGAGTTGATGTTGAGAGAGCCCTATCCATTCTATCTAGGGTTGGTGTTCTCGATGATAGGTTTAGGTTTGGTAGGCTCGGTGATTTCATATGCATACCTGTTAGGGATGTGGAGGTTGCTTCAAGCTCCTTGAGCGGTTTGGTGGGCTTCGAGGTTTTAGAGCTCGATCTCGAGTCTAGGCCTTCTAGGCCTAGGGGTTTAGGTGGGGTTTTCGAGGGTTTGAGTAGCTATAGTGTTATAGGTGATATTGTTGTCTTTAACTGGAGATCTGAGGTGCCTGATGTCGATGTTTATAGGAGGGCCGCACTCCACCTTATGGGTGAGCAGCCTAGGATTAAAGTTGCCTTTCTTAAACAGGATACTTTTGGGGAGTTTAGGGTTCAAAGACTCTTACATCTTGCTGGAGAGAATAGGACTAGGACTGTCCATAAAGAGTATGGCCTCTCATTCCATGTTGACATTGCCAGGGTTTATTTCAACCCTAGGCTTGCAACAGAGCATAGGAGGGTTGCCGAGGAGTCTGTTGATGGCGAGATGGTGTTAGACATGTTCTCGGGGGTAGGTGGATTTAGTGTGCACATAGCCAGTCTTAGGAATAGTAGGGTGGTATCCGTAGACTTAAACCCTGTAGCTGCAGCTCTAACAGCATTAAACGTGGTTGAGAATAGGAGGAGGTTGAAGGGGAGGGTTACAGTGTTGAGAGCCGACGCAGCATTACTACCACTAGTGCTTAAACCTGTGTTCACAAGGATAATCATGAACCACCCCACGGCATCAAAATACTATCTAGGCGAGGCCTGTAGATTAGCTGGTCGTCAAGCAGTAATCCACTACTACACTAAAACCATAAATTGTAGGGAGGCTGAGATGGAAGTCGTGGAGAGGGCGAGCTCCTGTTGTAGAGAACTAGAAGTGATAAACTGTAGGAGCGTTCTAGAGTATAGCCCCACACAAGCGATATACAATGTCACGTTTAAAATACTCAAGAACCCCGGAGGGTAGCGGGCGCTGCCTTCATCAAGGCTAAGTATATAGGTAATCTTCTCCTACGAGCCTCTCCCCACTACTGCTTCACACCTGTAGATCTATGCGGGTGGAAGTTAACTCTTTAGCTTTAAGGTATCACCTTTCAAGGATTCAGCTAAACGTTAGGCTTCTTCTGAACACTTGGTATTGCTTTTAAGGTTTGACGCTGATAATATAATATCAAGGTTCGGCCTGTAGCTAGAGTATCGCGCTACCTGGTGGACTGTATTGTCTAATGTCGTTGTTATAGGTGATTGGGATGCTGATGGTGTTGTGGCATCAGCACAGCTAGTCTACGTTCAAGAGATGCTAGGTGTATTCCCTGTAAGATCTAGGGTTGCCGTAGATTTAATCCCCTCAGGTCCCAGGGGGTTTAGGGAGAAGGTTCAGGGTAGATGTTGGAGTCACATGCTAGTAGTCGATATACCGTTTACAAGCGATGTGGATGAAGGCTTAAGCTCTATACTTAGAGGTGGTTGTAGGTTTAAACTCTACTACTTCGACCATCATAAGAGTACGGTTGAGAGCGTAGGTTACGTAGAGAGAGCTTACGGGGGCTTAGTGGTTACCGGGGGCTCCTCTACATCCGTTATAGTTAGGAATTTCCTGGAGAAACACGGTATTAGGATCACGCCTAGGCTTAAACTCTTCGTAGAAGCTGTTTCAGTGATAGAGGGGGGCGGTCGGGGTTTAAGCCAGGCTAATGATAAGATTATCGGGATAGTAGCTGCTATATCAAAACGCCTTAATAGAACTAAGGATCCAGGGGTTTGGTGTAAGTATGTTAGGTGGCTCGCGGACCCCATACCCTTTGACGATATAGAGTTACAGTTGGGGAGGGAGATACCAAGTTTAATAAACGAAAGTTTGAAAGCGTCAAAGGAGGCAGATGAAGAGCTAAAGGATGTAGCAACAAAGCTAGCAATGTCAGCTAAAAGGGTAGGCTATGTAAGGCTTGTTGATGCTAGAGGTAGATGGGGTAGTAGAGGAGCTTCAGCCCTAGCGTCTGCCATACACAAGATCGTTGGAGAACCTGTAGTACTACTTGTTGAGAGGACGGATGGGGTGGTAATAGTCATAATAAGATCGTCGAGAGGAGAAGCTGGGAGGATAGTGGAGATGCTACACACACTAGGTCTAATAGAGGATAAAGGAGGGCATGAGAACATAGCGGTAGCCAGGTTATCGGTTAACGTAACACTAGCACACCTAGAAAACGCTCTCCAAAGACTCTCACCTTACATAAGATGACATGAACATGCCACACGGGTATCTAGAGGGGTTCTAGGGATTTTAGCGTAAATCACCTAGTGTAAGGGGGTTACCTTAGAAGGGTTTTAAGATGAGTGGTCTAGCCTCCTCTCCTTAAATACCATCCTAGATCCCATACAGGTTTCACTAACCTCTTCCCCTCCATCACCACTCCTAACCCCCATCCTAGAGGCTCTCCTAGGGGGTTTACTACTATTGTTAGCCCCTCGCACCATTCTACTATATGATCCCCTCTTACCGTTCTTCCGTAGAGGAATCTCTTTTCCCCCTCCCAGTCTAGGGTTGCGCAGCATAGTTTCTCACCGCATAGTTTTGAGAGTTTCCTAGCTAGAGGAAGGCTTGGTTTGAACTTGTCATCTTCTATGTAGCCTAAGTACATGCCTGAGGCGTAATGGCTTTCCAGCTGTTCTAGCACCTCTACTAAATCCCTGGGCACGTCGAAGATGTCGATGTATTTAGCTTCAGGTACTTGGAGGGCCATAGGGTTAGACGCTATATCAGCTAGCTTTAAACCGCGTTCGAGTGCGAACGCCTCTAGGATCTTAGCCTCTCGTTCCAAGAGCTTCCTTAGACGTGGTTTACTTAATTGCATTCACCCTCCCCTCTTAAAGTTGATGGTTATCTTAGGAGCTCTCTTTGAATCTCCTCTATTTGATCCCATAGGGTGTCCATATTATATTTGAACTGTCTAGCTAGCTCTACCCTTGACACCATCCTACCTCCAGCTCCTTTTATAACATAGAGTATCCTCTCATCCCCCGCTATCCAGGCTTCGTGAGGAGCTCTACCCGCATCAACATCCTTCAAAAGCCTCAGGTATACCTGAACCTCGGGGAACCATAAAGCTTCCAGCTCGGCCTCATCAAGCCTGTATGATCCGTAGTGTACGGGCTTCAACGCTATCCTAGCTAGACTTCTATACAGTCTATCCCACCCAGCTCTCCTAGCTATAGCGTTTATTGTGTAGAGAGCTCTCCTAGCCTCTAAAGGTCCTCCCCCCAGTATCTGGGTTAACAGGTGTTCTAGGTGACTCCAGGAGGGGCCTTTCACAGCACTCTCTATAGCTAGATTTACAGCTTTAACCGCTACATCTAGGTTCGCGACGTCAGGCGTATCCCGGGGTGTATGGTATAAAGCTCTAACATCCCGGCTCCAAAGGCTATGTATGCATATTGTAGGGACGCCCCTAACTGCTAAGGAGAAGCTGTCGCATTCAGGACACTCACAACACCTATTATCCACGCCCTCAGCTAGCAAGCTGTACTGAGGACTCCCCGACACCTTGAGAGGCTCTATAGCAGCCATATCGAAGTTCACGAACAACCTTATGTTCTCTACCAACCCGGACATGTGAAGCTGGTCTACGTAAAACCTACTACCCCAAGCCCAGTACCATGATGCGTAACCTGGGGCTCCATGCTCCTCAGCTGTGAACACAGCCAACCTTGTGGTGAACCCTAAACCATGTAAGATCCTAGCTGCTACCGTTGCTTGAGCTATCCCCATTATATCATCTAGAAACCCGCCATACCATCTATCGTGGTGAGCTCCGACTATAACAATCTCCTCACTTGAACCGGGAAGATCTAATTGTAACGTGTACCCTGTAGACTCAATTGTAGTAGCTTCAACCTCAACGCTTACAAGAGTGTGAGAGCTAAGCTTAGAACTATAACCCTCCTCTACTACGAGAACTGGTATTGGTGTGGGGGCTCCGACACGGTAATTATAACCCCAATACCCGTTAGTAACGATCTTCCTAGGAGCGCTTGGAGACTCTACTATTAAAGCCAGAGCACCAGCCTCTGAAGCGTGAAGAGCTGCAACCTTAATATCATCCGGGTTAGCAGGCTCTCTAGCAATAGCAACCCTACCCTCAGGGAACCCTCTCCACGAAACATGTCTAGTAGGATCCCCCTCAACTCTAAACCAAGGAGCTTTAACAGAGGCGGATTCAACGTATGGCGCTATAGCTAGGACTTCGGGATTGGGATCTAAGGTTAAACCCTTCAACCTCCAAGATAGCAACGGCACATCTACAACCCTCACTCTGCCCTCAACGTAAGACTCTATAACCCCCTTTAACCTCTCCACCTCCCTAATCTCGTCGAAAGACCCGGCTACAACCTCCACACCGTTGTAAAGCTCCTTAGAGAGCCTCACAACATCCTCTCTAATAACACTCGGTTCTACAATCATAGCCTCTCCCAAACCTTAGATCCAACGAGACCCTTTAACCTTAGCCTTTTCATAGCCCGGGAACTAGGGCATGCCACTTAGTACTGGAGCTCGAGTTTCTATGATAAGTATTCAAGCTTAGCAAACCTCGCCTTTCAAGGCGGGGTAGAGCTAGGGCTGATGCGAGTTATATTAGTCCTCCTCCGCACGCTTGTCAACAGGGTTTAAGCTGTGTCTATAGACTTTAGCGTGAGGAGGTCTAAGCTTGTAGATATGCTTAAGGAGCTCGGCTATATTAGGAGTTTTAAAGTTGAGAGGGCCATGCTAGCCGTTCCCAGGGAGCTTTTCGTCCCAGACGATGTTAGGGAGTACGCCTATGACGATAGACCGCTCCCCATCGGCTACGGCCAGACTATAAGTGCTCCTAGTATCGTAGCTCATATGACAGAGCTTCTAGATCCTAAACCTGGGGATAAAGTTTTGGAGATCGGGACTGGTTCAGGATACCAAGCTGCAATCTTAGCAGAGATAGTGGGGCCGGAGGGATGTGTATGGAGCATTGAGAGGATCCCGGAGTTAGCAGAGCTAGCTATGAGAAACCTAGGGAGGACAGGATACCTAGGTAGGGTTAGGGTGGTAGTTGGTGATGGTAGCTTAGGCTATAAGCCTGAAGCACCATATGATAGAATAATGGTTACAGCGGCTGCACCGAGAATACCGGAGCCTTTGATAGAGCAGTTAAAGCCTGGAGGTAGGCTGGTAGCACCGGTAGGCCCTCTACCATTCCAGGTCCTGCTCGTTGTGGATAAGAAGGAGGATGGATCCATAGAGGTTAGAAGGGACCTGGAGGTTGTATTCGTACCGCTAATAGGGGAGTATGGGTGGAGAGATGAGAGGGAGGCTTTAGCTCAGCTCACCGAGAAAGGGGTTATAATATGATAGCACTGGGAAGGGATGCTCGGAGGGCTCCTACTCTTCATCTAACCTTCTGTGTCCACCACACTCCTCATAGCATCCAAGCTATAGGAGGTTAGGTAGGCCTTTTAAAAAGAGATGTTGGAGTTGAGCTAGGCCTTGAAGTTATAGAGGTAGATATTTTTCAACTTGCAGTGTTTTGAAGCCCTCCCTCTCGTAGAAAGCCTCGGCTATAACGTTGTTAGCCGGGTATACTGCAACTATTATCCCCGCCCCCCTCTTCCTAGCCTCTTCCTTAGCCTTTTCTAGGAGTACTGTTGCGATCCTCCTCCTCCTATACCTTGGTTTAACATAGATGTCCGTTATAACGGCTTTTACTCTGGGCTTGTAGAAGATTCTATCGACAATCTCCAACCTTACGACCCCAACCGGCTCCCCTGTGCTAGCATTATATGCTAGGAGCATTACCACATTGCTGCTACCAAGGGACTCTCTTACATAGTTTCTCGTTTCATCCTCTAGGTTATCTACAACCTTGAAGTGGGGGTCTAGCTCCTCGTTTAGGGTTTTAAGCCTCGCTATCATATCAGCTACTACCTCTACATCATCTTCCTTAACATACCTAACCTCTATGTGCACTCTCCTACACCTCTTTAAGGTATACGCTCATGTAAGGTCTGAATCCCAGCTTCTCGTAGAACTTTTGTGCAACCACGTTCCTTGAGGGGAACTCTACTGCCATGTAGTGTATTCCCATCTTCGCTAGCTCGTTCATAGCGGATTCTATTAGGGCTGTTGCTACACCACGTCCTCTCTCCTCAGGGGAAACGTATAGCTCTTTAAGAACCCCCACTTTCCTCCTTGCTAGGAGGGGGTTCTCTAGTATGGAGCCGTACACGTAGCCTACAAGCCTGCCTTCGTACGACGCTACCAGGATTATATCACTACTAGTAATCCTAGCTCGTGCCACCTCTAAGGCCGCCCTCTTTATATCACCTGTAACCTCCATTGCTGGGTCGAACTCCTCGTTGAACGTATAGAACCTCCTCATTAGTGTTGCTAAGCTCTCCACATCGGCTTCCGTAGCCCTCCTAATCACAAGCCTGGGTTCGAACATTATGCTACCACCTCAGGAGGCTTAACTATGAGGCCAGCCTCCCATAGCTTAGCCCACTTCTCCCTAGCCACCCTTATTATGGTTGATGCTCTTTCAAACTCCTCCTTATAGGTTGTAGTTCTCCTAGCTAGCCCGAGCTCCACAGCTTTAACAGCTACGGCTGCAGCCTCTCTAGCGTAAGCCTCCCACTCCTCCATAGTAGGGATTATGTAATCCTCTCTAAGCCCCCTCTCCTCAGCGTACCTTGCTAGCTCGAAGGCAGCCGCTATTAGCATCTCATCAGTTATAGCTCTAGCGGCTACATCTAAGGCCCCTCTAAACACTGCTGGGAAGACAAGGCTATTGTTTACCTGGTTGGGGAAATCACTCCTACCAGTAGCAGTTATCCTAGCCCCAGCTTCTCTAGCCTCCCACGGCCATATCTCGGGTACCGGGTTGGCTATAGCGAATACTATAGCATCTCTGTTCATCTGAGCCACCCACTCCTTCTTTATAACACCCGGTCCTGGGGTGCTGGCTGCAACTAGTATATCGGCTCCTTTAAGGGCCTCGTCGGGGCCGGCTCCAGGCTTCAACCCCCCGCCTTTAGTTTCAACAGCTATCCTGTACTTCCACGCATGGGATAGGAAGAGCCTATCAATGTCATCTCTATCAGGGTGTAGCACTCCCTTGCTATCTAGAACAGCTATGTTATCAGCTGGAACCCCTAGTTTCCTTAATATCCTATACAATGGTATATTTGAAGCTCCAGCCCCGAAGAGCACTATCCTGCTACTCTTCAAGCTCTTACCCACGAGCTTCGCAGCGTTAACTAGGCCCGCTAGGACTGCTGTAACAGTACCCTGTTGATCGTCGTGCCATACAGGTATCCTGAGCTTCTTCTGAGCCTCCTCAAGTAGTATGAAGCACTTAGGGCTCTCAACATCCTCTAGGTTAACCCCCCCAAAGCTAGGCTCTATCCACTCAAGGAACGTTAGGAAGGATTCAAGGCTCCTAGCTCTATGAACTAAAGGTATGGCATCAACGCCACCGAGGAACTTGAAGAGGAGAGCCTTACCCTCCATAACGGGGAGCGCCCCCTCAGGGCCGATGTTACCCAGGCCTAGAACCCTAGTACCATCACTAACAACGGCTACGGTATTCCATCTATACGTGAGCTCAAAGCTTAGATCTGGATCCCTAGCTATAGCCCTAGAAGGTTCTGCAACCCCAGGTGTATACCATATGGAGAAATCCTCCATCCCCCTAATAGGGACCTTAGGGACGACCTCAAGCTTCCCCTTATAATGCCTATGTAGCTCAAGGGATAACTTAAACCAATCCCTCCTAGAGCTCACACAACCCACCAGCCTCTGTAACATGTGTTAACCGAGATTAATTAATTAGCATGAAGACTGTATAGATTGTTAACTGTGGGATCAAAACTCTCCAAACAACCTCCTAGACTCCGAGAGGGCCCTCACCAGGCTTGAAACCAGGTCCTCGACATCGTTGAACACTATACGAGCTCTTAGAATAGGGTACCCTTCAATACTGGAATCAACCTCGTAGCCTACAGGCCTCCCCAACATAGCAACTATGGATGAAAACGCGATAGCAGCTCTCACATGGAAACCCACATCACTAGAACCATAGGGTAGAGGAAGGCTAGCCAGAACAGCTAAACCAACACTAGGCTCGTCCCTAACCTCAACCAGAGCACCACCAACATGAACCCTCGTAACATCACCCTCAGCCTCGAAAGAGAAACCATTATCCCTTAAAAACCTCTGTAAAACCCTCAACGGGCCACCAACACTACCATGACCAGGAATACCCTCCTCGAAAAACTCGAAATCCTCCTCGTGAACCAAAACCACACACCCCGCATACCAGCTCCGGCTAAACCTAAAACCCTAAAAGAGCTCGGAAGACAGGTAGAAGGTAGCAGGGTGTAAGCTGTTATGGTTATAGTGAAGTAGGTTGCCAAGACTCCACTAGCCGTTATAACCATTGCATAATGGGGGGCGTGCACATACACCTCAGGATATAAGGTTTGCGTTGAGGGGCCCTCTAGGAGCACGTGCGCATTCTATGTTAGGAAGGGAGCGGGGAAGCTCGCAGATGCTATTGAGAGGACGTGGGGTACACCTAAATCCTACATGCTAGGTGGCTACGAGATGTAACCCTTGTAGATTTCGTGTAGGAGCTGGGTTTAAGACGTAGATGTGCTGGGTTGATACAATGCATTTATAAAGGTTCATAGCGGAGAGTTGGAGACCTGGGGGTGCTGGTTGAGCTCTAGGATCGCCTATGGGCCCCCCATATACTCTGATAGGTCTACGTTTACAGCTAACCTGGTTGGCCTAATACTATCCTCGATCATATTCCTTCCAATAGCATTTTCCTTCTACTACTATGCGCGTGTGGATTGTTGGAGGGAATGCGAGGAGTTATGCAAGCTAGAGTACGCACGTTGTAATATGTCTTTGCTATCCTGTAAGGCTTCAGCAGGGGGTGTTAGTGTAGAGTGCGGTGAGGAGACAATCCTTATCCCCTTGGTGCCATTGATCCCCGTATTGGTGTTTCTCCTAATAACCCTTAGGGGCCCCATAGAGGTCTTATTATATGAGGACATGTTGGTTGTTAGAGGAGGGCCTCTTGCCGGTGGAGATCGCAGAATTACCAGGCATGAAGTGACAAGAGTTACCCTAAGGTTCGTTAAATTTGAAAGATTGGCTATCTTTATAGTTTGTGTTAAGAGTCCATCTAATACTGTGTGCACGTACTTCTACGGTATGAAGCCGGCTATGGAGTTCGTTGAAGCCATTAAGAGGGTGTGGGGTATCCATCACACTTTAGAAAGTGACTTGATAGCTTAGAGGCTCCATAGGCCTGTAGGCTCAACCTTTGTCTAAGAGCTGGGTAATCTTATTTCTAAGCTCCTCAAGGCTACCCGCTGTTATCACAACTCCTCCATCCTCGGTCATTATGGTTACTGTTTCACCCTTCCTTAGCAGGCTTTCAACCTTTCTAGCGGCTGCTACAACTGGTAGAGGTTGCCAGTTTACGTAGAGTACCTGCTTTACGTTCCTTTTCACGCACAGCTGTTTAAGCATCTCAACTATGCTACCCCACCCTCTTTCAACCCATTTCAATGCTTCCACGCCACCTCCTATTCTAGCTTTCACCCCTCTCTCGTATGCTACCATGTCGACGCACTCCGCGAGTACACCCTTATGTTTTTCTATGAGGGATCTAATCCGCCTGACCATATCCTCTATATACGGCTCAACCATCTCAGCATTGAAATAAAAGTACCTGTACATCTGCGTCCTCCACTTCTCCTCAAGCTTTTCGGCACAATAGTATAGGAATGCCTCCGGCTCCTCTCTTGCCCTTTGTGTTCCAAAATAAGGCATGTTCCTATCCACACAGTCTAGAAGGAAGTGTAGTGCAGCAGCATTCAGGTGAATCTCGTCGAGCGCCCCGTAATCTTTAAGGCATTCCATGAAAGCTGAAAGTCCATGATCAAGAGCGACCCCTATATTAAGCCTCTTGCTCAACATCACAGATAGAACCTCCAGCCCAATATCGTGAACACCGCATCTCCTCTCATCATCAATAAGCTTATCAATGAATCCAATAACATGATTGGGAAGGCCTATTGAAGAACCACAGATCCTATGGACATCGTGTGAAGGCATGAACTACACCCACAGACCCTACTCCGACACTTGTAGCTTATAAACGTTAGATTTTCAATGGGAAGACTTAGCCGTGTTTAAGTGTTAGAAGCCAAGGTTTGGAGATTTAGGAGGTGGAGAGCTTCAAGGCTTCCTTAAATCATCTCCCTCAGCTCTCTTAGTTTCCCCAGTGTTCTCTACTAAAAGCCTCCATACGCTTGCAGGGAACATGCATAGCTCAACTTAACCAGCCCTGAGCATCAAGGATACGAGCTCTAGGGTTTCCACTTGGAGCTTGCTCAGCTCTGCCTCGGAGCTCCCAGTTTAAGCTCCCAGTCCTTCTAATCTCTAGAGCTCTAGCCTCAACCTCAATGGTGAGGGTTACTTTAATAGCATGACAAGGTACCTAGCAACACGTCTTAGAGTCTTAGGCACGCTAATAGGAGCTCCGGCATGGAGGTTACCCTAGCCTGCTAGCCCTTAAGCCCATATTGTTTTAAGTAACCCTCACGTCCATGTTTTAAGCTTTAGAGCACACTAGCTTAGGGGCTTCCCTCGCAAGGTTGCCTAGAGCTCATGGAATGGCGTGCGGTCATTGGTTGGAGGTTACCTTTAGAGATTCCAAGGGAGGCCTTCATGTTACCTTAGGCATTGACAAAGGCCTTGGCTGGCTGTTATGGGGTTTGTAAACTCTAATCGAAGGATTCCAATAGTAAAAAGCCACCTCTAACCTAGCATCCTCCCTTAGACTCTTGAGGATTATAAGGGTTCTACTAGGTAGGCTGGAGTGATAAGAGCTACCGCTACCATAGAGGTAACCCCTAGCAAGCTCTAAACTTCAAAACCGTGTATTGCTGGTTTCAGGAGCTCCTAGCTCAACCTTCTAAAGCTACAACGTGTTTAGAGGGTGAAGTCAAGCCGTTGGAGTGGGGGTTTTAGAGCTAGATAGGCTAAAGTAACCCCCGCTATCTAAGCTCATAGTAACCCCTCAACATGGCTAACAGTCTTTGGAGCTCTAACATCGAGGGTTTTTAGCTATGGTTTGAAGCTCTTGAGGTTTAGGGTCCCTCGTGATACTCAATGATTATTTTGAGTCGTCAACCCTACATTAGAATTTCTAAGGTTAGTGCCAGCTGGTAACTCGGGTTTGATGGTGGCCTAGCTGGGAGTGGTGTTTGGTGCGGGGGGTGGGATTTGAACCCACGCAGGCCTACGCCATCGGGTCCTCAGCCCGACCCCTTTGACCAGGCTCGGGCACCCCCGCTCCACTTAACCTATGTATTTGTGATGGGGGGTTTTAAAGCTCTCCTTTCATACCTTAGGGTAGGTTGATTAACGTGTCGGGCGAGGCTGAAGTGGCTGTTGCTGTGAGAGTTTCAAGTTTAGGGGATCTTGCTAGGCTTGCTTCGAGCGCTGCTCACATGATGGTTGTTATGCCCATCTACAGGTTTAGGTATAGGGGTAAGGTTGTCTACGCTATTCAAACAATATACAAGGACTTCTACAAGCTTTACGGAATCCCGGTTATCTACTACCACGTCTCGGAGGACGACGGATTGGAGGCTTCAAAGGCTAAGTATTTGTTAATTAAGGTTGACGAGATGGGGGAGAAGGTGGAGATTACAGATAGAACTAAACCTGGCTGGATAGGAGTTCCACTAGTTAACCTAGAGTCAAAGCCCCCCTTCATACCAGATGATATAGTTTAGTAAACCACGCCTTCCAAGAGGGCGGTTGAGGGTATCACATGATATTTGGAGCGTTAGGTTCTAAATCCTAGGGAGCATGTTATAAGATGGAGCTGTGATGAGGCTTAATTGAAACGACCCCTCCCTGCCTTTAAAGGCGAGCTTTGCTAAGCTTGAATATCAAGGACTTGGAGATTGCGGGATTCAAACCCGCTCGGGGTTTAGCCCCCTTCTACGAGCACCGCATATCCCTAGGCTGTTGCAGTTTTATGATTGAATTTAGATATCTATGATTGGATGTGATTATCTTTAAGTTAGTGTATGGGTGTTAAGCTTTGGAGCTTCAGGTATGTTCTGGTTTTAGATTGTGTTATTTTTAAGCTTTAGGATTTGGACTCCTAAGTGGTGCTTCTCGGTTGACCTACTCTATTGTAGCTGTTGATGTCGAGAGGGGGGATATTGGTGTTGGTGTTGCATCTAAGTTTATCGCGGCTGGCAGTATAGTTCCCTGGGTTAAGCTTGGCGTCGGCGGTGTTGTTACGCAATCCTGGGCTAATGTTAAGTTTGGGCCTTTGATATTGAGTTTGCTAGAGCATGGTTTCAGCCCTAGGAGGGCTGTGGACGCTGTGCTCCAAGGCGATCCTAGGAGGGAGTTAAGGCAGGTTGGTGTTGTTAACGCTAGAGGTGAGGCTTACGCGTTTACAGGGAGGGAGTGTATAGGTTTTGCTGGACATATAGTGGGCGAAGGCTATGTAGTCCTAGGTAACATCCTAGCCGGTCCTCAGGTCTTAGAGGAGATGTCTAGAGCTTTTGAGAACACTAAGGGGGAGCTTGTGGATAAGATCCTAGCATCGCTCATAGCTGGCGATAGAGCTGGGGGGGATAGGAGGGGTAAGCAGAGTGCAGCAGTAATAGTGGTTAGACCCTGTGGAGGCTATGGAGGTTGCGAGGAGGGGGTTGGTAAATACGTGGATCTAAGGGTTGACGACCACCCAGACCCGGTAAGGGAGCTTGAGAGGCTCTTCAGGATATGGGAGATATCTGTGTTAACAAGAGAGGACCCCAACGATGTGGTTGAACTCTCAGACGTAGCTGAGGAGGTGCAAAAAGCGCTAGCAAAACTAGGATATTATAAGGGGCCCGTGACGGGAGTATTAAACCCTGAAACCACAGAGGCCTTAGAGGCCTGGATGGCTGTAAACAACTTTGAGAATAAGATTAGGAGAGATGGGAAGCTATGGGGTACAGTATATAGGTTCCTCTTAGAACAAGCTAGGGAGAGCACGCATCAATAGCCAGAATGGGGGACGCGAGGTCTCAGTCTATGGAAGTGGAGCTCTCCATACCATATAACCTAGTAGAAGCTTCAGGAAAGCTACTCGGGCTAGATGCTTACTTCTGGAACAAGCTTAGTACCCCCTATAGGAGAGTTTTACTAATTAGGAATGCTAGAGATCTTAGTAGAGAACCTACAGGTTGTACGCTTAACTTCGAAGTTAACGTTGAAGATCAAGTTAGAGAGCTGGCTGAGATCGCTAACATAGTAGCTCCTCTAGGTGAGAGCAGGAGGGGTGTCCCCCTCTCGCTATTAAGGGTGGCATCGTTAATAGTACCTTATAGGGTTGTGGAGAAAGCCTGGGAGTCTCGTGTAAACTCTATGGTTGTAGATGAGGTTGAGATAGCTAAGATCATAGCTAGAGGGTTGTTAGGAATAGGCTCTCTTAAACCCCTAGGTGAGCGTATGTGGTTAAATGTTAGGTTTAAGGGGGGATTTATAGAGGATAGGGTTTTGGGTTACCTCTCTAGAGCCGATAGTATGTTCTCATCTAGCCTAGTAGAGGTTGTTAGGAGGTGTGGGATTTCATTTAAGGGCTTGGGTGAATAGAGAGTAGTGGGGCTTAAGCCTAATGCCGGCTAACCTACCTGCTGAGGCTAAGGCTAAGCTTGCTAAGTATAGTGAGGCTAGGACTATTGAGGAGAAGATTAGAGCTCTCGAAGAGTTCATTAGTAGCGTTCCTAAGCATAAGGGTACTGAGAACATCATGCTATGGGCTAGGAGAAGGCTTGCGGAGCTCCGCGAGGAGTTGGAGCTTAGGAAGAGGAAGAGGGTTGGTGGAGGTGGTTTACAGTTTTTCGTCGAGAAGGCTGGCGTAGCTCAGGTTGTCATACTAGGACCTCCTAATGTTGGTAAAAGTAGTATCTTAGCAAAGCTTACTAATGCGAAGCCCGAGATCTCCCCCTATCCTTATACAACTAAAACCCCCGTCCCCGGCATGCTTGTCTACGAGGATGTACAGATACAGCTTGTTGACACACCACCTTTAAACCTAGTTGATATTGATAGTAGTTTAAATAATAGGGTTTTAGGCTTAGCTAGGAACGCTGACGCCATAATCCTGGTTTTTAGTGTTGACTGCGGGGAGCTAGAGGAGGTTGTTAAAAGGAGTCTGAGCCTACTTGAGGATAGAGGTATAGTGGTTACACGACTTAAGGGTGTTGTGAGGATTAAGAAGAGTAGGGGTGTCGAGGGGGTTAAGGTCGTAGGGTCTGGGAGGCTCCTTGGTTTTACCGAGGATGAATTAGCAAAACTCCTAGCCAGCTATAGAATCTTCAACGCTATAGTTGAGGTGGAAGGGGATGTAACACTAGACGATGTAGAATCAGCGATAATAACGTCTAAGGTTTACAAACCAACCATAGTCCTGGTTAACAAGATAGACTTAGCAGAGGAGCCCGGAGAACTCGTAGAGAAGGTATCACACCTAATTCCAGCAGACGTCCCCGTAATCCCCGTATCAGCTGAGAAAAGCTTAGGCCTCAAAGTTTTAGGTGATATCTTATTTAAGAAACTAGATTTGATAAGAGTATACACTAAAAGTCCAAACAAGGAGCCAGATCCCAATCCTCTAGTAGTTAAAAGAGGTACGACGGTGATAGAAGTTGCTGAGATGGTGCATGTTAGGCTAGCAAAAGGCTTTAAATACGCAAAAATCTGGGGTAGAAGCGTTAAATATCCAGGTCAGAGAGTTGGAGCGGAGCACATACTAGAAGATGGGGATGTGGTGGAGATCCACGCTAGTTAAACTATAAGCAAAAGT
>Ga0326760_1000195_pt1 | contig 35256 bp, 42 predicted proteins | sample GCREP_S_FD_207668 | JGI IMG/M metagenome (GOLD analysis project Ga0326760, IMG submission 207668) | Hot spring sediment microbial communities from Geyser Creek Basin, Yellowstone National Park, WY, United States - GCR.EP_S | ecosystem: Environmental > Aquatic > Thermal springs > Near-boiling... | reverse complement strand
GTTGCGGCTCCTCCAGAATCTTGAGCTTGCTCGACGATAAGTAGCTTGTGTCTCTGTAATTTGTCCGCACGACTTTAATCTCGTCGGGCGTGAAACACGCCCTCCTCATGTAGTAATAAATTATTATATAAGATGCAAGTATGGCGCACACGCCGGCAGTTAGCTGGGTGATAATACCAGTATTTAGGACTGTCAGTACTGCTGATGGTACGAACGGGAGCATGAGTATGTAGTTGCCGGGTCTCAGACGGGGCGGTTCTACGTACCTGCCGCCGCTGTAAGCCCCGATAATTGCAACTCTGAATGCCCGCCCCCCTCTGTACTTCTCGTGCAGCGCGCGCAGGATGGCAGCAGCGTCCACCTAAAGTGTGATACCTTGCTAATATAAGCGCAGCAGTGAGAATTTACTGCTGTCAGCGGCGCGCCTCCTCCATGTTCAGAGTCTCAAGCACACCCTCCGGCTCGCGGCTGAGCAGCACACTCCAGAACCTGTTGTTTCTGTACAGCCCGTAAACCTTGCCCCGCGCGCTTCTCTTTATTACCGTGATGTAGCCACGCTGTACTAGCTCGTCGAGGAAGGCTCTAATCATTACGGTCTTGGTTCGCATATCGTGTGAGTCGTATATGTGCAGCTCTTGCACTACCTTGGACGGTCTGAAAGTTACTAGGTTGCCCTTTGCACTCTGCACAAGCTCCTTGAGGAATTTAATTATCGCGAGCTTTATCCTGAGCGCGTCAAGTCTCTCGCTGTAGCTGCGCGAAATCGTGCGCGCGCCATCCATAAAGCCTTCTTTGTGGCGTAGTTTTTTATTTTTTCGTATAAAAACTTCTGTAACGGCCGGCGCGGTTGGCACGCCCGCTACACGACCTCGCGCAACATCTCAATGTACTGCCGGATTTCGGAGCCGGCTATTTCCTCAATTTCTAGGCAGTGCTTCACAACTTTATCCACAAATGCTTTTGTGAAGTTCGGATCTCTCTCCTTGAGCGCTCTCAATTTTTCTGCTATGTCTGTCTGCAGTGCAGTTTTAATAGACTCTATGGACGTGAAATACTTTTCGAGACGTCTAATTTGGTCGACCACGTCGTCAAATACATTGATAACCTCGGCCGGCACCCCTCCGAAGTCCATTTCTGCGTAGGCTTTGTTAATGCAGTAGCGCACGAATTTATAGCGCATGGCCCTAACCACGTCAGACTCCATGGGGCGGGATATCTCAGTGCAGCATTTATTTGCAGCGCCAGCCGACAGGCATGCACCACGCCCGGACTACCGCCGCACTACTGACAGCGGCCTCGTTATGTTACGCTTGGGCGCGGCAACTGACAGGCGCGCGAGAGGCTCCGGGGCTCTGGCCTCCATAAGGCGGCCGGGAGCGGGGCGAGCTCAGCAGTGCACGTGCCTGGCATCTAGTCTAGTCCCGAGCCCGGTCGCGAATGCCGCTATGTTGATAATGCCCGATCCAGAGAGCCCGAGAATTGTAATACCGCGATTCACGTAAAAGTAGTACGCATCGGTCCCCGGCTCAAAGGCGCTGGCGCGCGGCCCCCAGCGCCAGTAGAACTTCTCGCCGCGCGGGTCAACCCCCTCGTAGACTCGCTCTCGGGACACGGCTCTTGCGAGCTTTCTCACGCAGTAAAGCCCTCCCTTCCAGTCGCTCGGGATGTTTATGCTTACCGCGAGTACGTCATCGTGCAGCCTGTCAGCGACGGCAGCTGCCTCCACGGCAACGCGCATTGCAAGCTCTACGCTGCCGTTGCCCTCCATGGACACTGCGAGAGACCGCACTCCCAGGATGCCGCCCTGTATTGCCGCGCCGACTGTGCCGCTGCCGTAGGTCGCCTCCACGCCTAAGTTCTCGCCAATATTAATACCCGATATCAAGAGGTCTGCGTCAGGCGCTATCACTCTGAGGGCCGCAAACACGGCGTCTGCGGGAAACCCGTTAACGAGGTAGTAGTCCCCAAGCCTTCTCACCCTGAGCGGCTTGTGGTAAGTCCTCGCGAGACCCGCCGCCGATCTCGGCTTTTCGGGCACTACCACTACGACTTGGTGTCCAGCCTCTCTCAATGCACTGGTGAGCGCGCTCAGTAGCGGCGAGTGGGGACCGTCGTCGTTCGTCACTATGATTTTCACGAGGCGGCGCCGCTGCACTGCCTTTAATCTCGTAACCCGAGCGCAAGGCGGCGTTCGTGCCCCCAGCCCTGCCGCTCTCAGGGCCCCGCGCCGCGAGACCGGCACAACGCAGCAAGGAGGCGTGCAGGAAGAGGCAGCAAGGCCGGCGGGAGCTGCAGACGGGGCGGGGGCGCCGGCCGCGCGCCCAGACGGGATTCCTCGTCGCGTCTCGGCGGGGCCCGTGCGGCGCGGGCGATCCAGCGCCAGGCCCAGATCCGCTAGCGGAAATATCTACATAAGTAAAGCTAGCGGGAAAACGCGTCAGCTCCTCCCCGCGAGCTCTAGACCTCTGCCGATCTCCTCGACGAGAAGTCTCAGCTCTGACCTCACGCGATCGAGTAATCTGTCGCCGCAGCGTTTGAGGGCCCTCCTGCTCACATACATGAACACGTGAGGCGCTCGCTTCCAAGCCTCGTATATGGCATTGACAAACGGCGAGATACTCGACAGAGGGGCGGGGCCCGTTGCCGTTGTGATGTAGAGATCTTCAGTGTACGGCTCGAACCACGCGTGCGATATCAAGAGATCGCCCGGCGAGAGCTCGCAGCCCACAAGCGCCTTGTTGAGGCTCTCTATTAAGCTCCTCTTGAGCGCCTCCAGTCTGGGCCACCTTAACGCGCCCACTACTTCATTGAACTTCGCGGGATTCCCGACTGCCTCCATGAAGTCCTTCTCACGTTTCCATAACGCCACGTAGTCCGGCGGCTTTCTCGCCAGCAGATCTCTGAACCTAGGGTCCCGCATGAACACCGAGATGAAGTAATGGTCTGTGATCTTCCAGGCCTCATCACTATCGATGTTGCCCGTAATGAAGCGCGCCAGATCGCAGAGGTACTGGCAGATCGCCCCCTCGCCGAGACCGCCGGCGCACTTTGTTGCGTTGTCCATTACCACGCTCCGCGCGATCTCTGTAAATAGCACGGTCTTGTGATGCAGATACACGTGCCTGTACAGATTGTATCTCGTGATTAAGTAGCCCTCGATATTCACTCTTGCCTTCTCATTAAACTGAAACCTGCCGTCCTCGATCTCCAAGTTCTCTACTATCCTCTCGAGGTCTATGTGCGTGAAACTGGAGCCCACAGTCGCGCCGGTGAAGTACATGTCGCGCATTATGTAGTCGAGCTTGTCGGCATCAAAGCTGCCCGAGAGAATACTGCCGAGAAGCCGATACCTGCGGCCCCGCCCGAGCAGCAGGTCTCTCACAGTCTCGGGATCGTAGCCGAGCCTTGTTAGTCTGTCAGACATTCTCTCGACTACCAGCCTGGATACAGCTTCGTGCAGCCTGCCCGTGCTGGCGTCTAAGCGCGCAGGACTGGCACTGACACAGCCCATCTTGACGGCCGCGCGCACCACGTCCTCGGCCAGCACCTCAAACGTGTGAGAGAAGGGGAGGTGGCCTATGTCGTGGAGCAGCGCGGCGACCCGCAAGTGCCTCAGTATTGCGTCGTCGCGCTCGCCGAGCTGCTGAAGCGCCCTCTCGCCTATTAGAGATGCGGCGTGCATCACGCCGAGGCTATGATCAAAGCGCGTGTGCAGCGCAGTCGGGTAGACGAGATACACAAAGCCGAGCTGCTTCACGTACCTAAGTCTCTGCACGAGCGGCTCGCCGTCAATTAACGCGACCTCCTCATCGGTGAGCTTGATGAAGCCGTGCACAGGATCTCGGACGACCTTTCTGTACTGCAGCATTGCAGCATTTAACGTGCCATTAATAATAGTGGGAGCTGCCCTCAGGGCCCGCGCAGCCGCGGCGAGAGCTATCGCGCGAGTGATAAATAGAGCCACGCGCCGGGGCGCGTGAGAGTGGCCGTCGTTGGCGCCGGAGTTGCAGGGCTCTCATTTGCTGCGAGATTTGGCGACACTGACGTCTTTGAGGAACACGCCGAGGTCGGCCTCCCGGCGCACTGCACGGGCCTCGTCAGCGAGGCCGCGCTCAGACTGGTCGAGGCCCCGGGAGATGTAGTACTAAACTCCTACGACGAGCTGTTGATTACAGATCTCGAGGGCAGGTCTGTGCACTTTAAATTGAGGAGGCGCGCGTATCTCATAGACAGGCCGGGCCTTGACAGGCGGCTCGCTGAGAGGGCGCGCCGGCTATACCTCAACAAGAGAGTCGCAATGATATCTAGGGGGTACGTTTATACCTCGGGCGGCGACAGATACGGGCCCTACGACTACATAGTGATAGCCGAGGGCTCGGCCAGGAGACTCTCCAGCGTTTACGGGCATGTCGTCGGGCTGGCAGGAGTGCAGGTCGATGTCAAGAGCGACTTCGAGCTGCCGGGAATCGCGGTAGTCTACAATAGAAAGCTCTCCCGGGCCTACTTCTCCTGGATTGTAGGACTAGACCGGGGGCTTTACCGCGTCGGCCTTGCCGACACGTGCTGCGTGGTGGAGAGGCTCGGCAAGCTCGTCAAAATAATCCGCGGGAAGGCCGTCAGGGCGCCGTTCGGAGGCACGGTTCTGGCCGGCCCTCCGCTGAGGCGCCTGGTATTTGGGCGCGTGATTTTGATCGGCAGCGCGGCCGGCCTCGTCAAGCCGCTGAGCGGGGGCGGCGTCGCGCTCGCGGCGCAGAGCGGCAGGGCGGCGGCAGAGGCGCTGGCGCGCGACACGCCGAGTCTCTACGAGCGCGCGACCACGCCGCTAAGATTGAAGCTGCGCCTGGCGTTCGAGGCCTTCAGGGCTCTGTACGGCATGAGACTCATTGACGTGCTGCTCCACAGACTGGACGGGGAGAGTTTTGTCGCCGTTGACTATGACGATCACGTGAAGACTCTCGCCGCCGCGGCGCTAATGGGCAAAAGGTCTCTCGCAGCGGGCACGGAGGCTCTAGTGAGGTACCTTCTCGCGCTGGCAGAAGGCGCGCAGAGGGTGGGCAATACTTAAAATAGTACTCGCCGCGTGTAAAATGGCAATAGGCGTCAGCCTCGGCGGCCGTGCTGCGGTCGCGCTGCGAGCGAGCGAGCCTGCAGGCGCCGGAAGAGCGGCCGGCGCGGTTGGCGCGCATGACGAGTAGGCAGGCCCCCCGCAGCGCGATTGCAGCACTGTACGCGCGGTTAATGGAGCGCGGCATAACACTAGAGGAGCTCGTAAACGCGTTAAAATTCGGCAACACTGAAGAGCTGGAGCAATTGAAAGAGATTGCCGACAGGGTTTACCATACAGGAGGCGACGAGAGGCGCGTGGTTTATCTCATAGTGCCAGACAGGCATGCCGGCGGGCTCGTCGCCCGGACTGACGACCCGCTATCTAGCTTCGGCCTCTACTGGACTCTCTACATTATGAGGTACTACTCCAGCGTACTTGCCCAGGAGGACGTGCAGAGGCGCGCGCAGCGGATTTACGACATGCTGGAGGCCGCGCTGGAGTACTGCGGCCTCGATGCGGGGCCTATAGAGAGCGCGCGAGTTAAGAGCTACGCAGAGCGCCTTGCGAGCTTCGGCGCGAGCCCTGAAGTACTGATCGATGCCGACATCTTTAGCACGGTGGACTGCGCCTCTCGCGACAAGTTCTTCGAGTCTCTCGAGCGCGTAGCTAGACTGTTCGCGCCGGGCATTACGTCCTACGCGGCAGTGATCGAGGCGCAGCTCAAAAAGGCGCTGGAGGAGTGGAAGTCCGGAGAGAGGTCCCCGGGTGCGGCCGAGGTGATCAGGGACCTTCTGCTCACGCTGGCAGAACTCGGCTTCCGCCCCCAGGCGTATGTTTACTACAAGACGGCCAGGGAGCTGGGCGTGCCCCTGACTCTCAGCGTTGAGGTGTCGGACAGCGTGACGCGCGTCGCGAGAGAGTTAAAAGCGTTAATCTATCTTGCCGAGAGCGCAGCCTCCGCCGAGCTTCTCGAGGAGTACGCTGACGCGGCACGCCGCGCGCGCGAATTGACGGCCGAGACTCTCACGGCGATGATGAGCGAGTGCATTGGGAGGTGCATTATTGAGCAGATCAACGCGGTTAGGGAGAGAATCGGGCGGGACAAGATCGTGGACATGGAGCTCGGCTGGACTCTCTCCGTGACAATCTGCACCGACCCTAGCGATTTCGAGACCGAGGAGGTGGTGCTGGCCGCGCTCGCGCCATTCACGCTCGCGTACCCCCACGACCGCGTAGAGTGGGGCGTTAGGTGGAGGTTTGTGCGGTACGAGTTCCGCATATCGGAGAGGGCGGCGGCGCTCGCAAAAGAGCTGCTGAGGCACGCGCTCGCGCTCGGCGCGGCAGCAGAAGACGTGGAGCGGTGGCTCGAGAAGCCGGGCGTCTGCAGCGAGCTCGCTAGATCCCCAACGCCAGAGACTCTCAGGAGGCTGCTGAGCTCTCACCCGCTGGCAGGCGCCTCTACTAGCGCGTGACCGCGATGTTATTCATCTCGCGCAGCAGACTGGCGCCAGGGCCCTGGAAGAACTCGTAGACGGGCTCGAGGAGCTTTATGAGCTCCTCGGCCGCCGCCGCCTTCAAGTCCGCCGGGTGTATTCTGCCGTCCCTGTACAGAGCCTCCAGCTCCTCGTAGCTCCACACGTCGATATCGCCGCCGTATTGCGGCGGGCGCTTAATTACTAGCGGCGCCTTTCTTCTCTCTCTGAATGCTGAGAGTCTCAACAGCTCCAGCACGGGGTTGTACTCAGTCTCCCGGGGCGGGCAGTACGCCCCGTATATCTTGCGTCTCACCTCCTCGGGTGCGTCGTGCACGAAAATCGCGCTCTGCGGCACGCTCTTTGACATTTTAATCTCGCTTAGCTCCTCCCTTCCGCTCGGCTTGGATGTTATGTTCAGCGCCGGGATCAGCCTGTGGTGAATTGCCACGGGCTTTATCCTCTTGCCGCCGACCTCCATCGGGAAGAGCTTGATTTTGCCCGCCACGTGCCTTGCCAGTATATGCGCCCTCCGCTGGTCAATGCCTCCGTGAGGTAGATGGGCAGCGAGTGCGAAAATATCAGCAATCTGGAGCGGCGGGTAGACCAAGTACGCCAGCGGTATTGACTCGCCCATTTTCCTGCCGAGTATTGTCAAGCTGTGTTTCACTTGAGATAGGGTCAGGTATCTCGTTATGTCCAGCAGCAAGAGCCAGTACTCATCGTTCTTGCTGTACAGCTCTGAGCCTAGAATGAACCTTGTCATGCCGGGGTCGCCGCCTAAAATCTCGATTATTTTCTTAAATGTTTCAATGTAGTACGTCACCGCAACGCGTCTTATCGTGTCCAAGTCCCCTCCCAGCTTGTTATTAAGCCAGGAGTGTATGTCTGCAAGGAATACCTGAGTTCTAATACCCGCCTTCTGCAGGTCAACCACCTTTGCCATGCTCACAATGCCTGTGCCTATGTGTATGAAGCCGCTGATCTCAAAGCCTATGTAATGATTGAGTTTGTGGCCGGTGAGGAGCAGCTCTCTAAGCTCGTCGACTGTTAGTACTTCCTCTGTGGGGTAGCGCAATATTAGCTCCATTCTCTCGTCGACATCCACGCCTCACTACCCGGGCCAGCTTAAAGCTTAGATCGCGGCGGGCAGAGATCTGACGCTGCTTGATCTGCCGCGAGGCCAGCCCCCTCTCGTAAGCGCCCCTGGCTCGCGATCTCGCGGTCATAGCCGCACTGCATAGACCCCGTACCCGCGGTCGACCCTGTACACGCTGAAGCCAACGCGCCTCAACCTCTCAATAACGCCCCTGTACGGGTCGAGGCCCCTATACTTAGCGCCGCTGTGAAGTACGCCCACAGCGTCTGGGCCGCCGGCGGTAGCGGGATCGCCGCGACACGCGAGAGGGCCCTCCGGCGCCGGGAGCGGCGGGGAGGTGGGGAGCATTCATAAAAGGGACATGCGCGAATTCTTTTTTCATGGGCGCCGCGGACTACCTCCTGCTAATGTTGCTGGCGCTCCTGATACTGGCCTTTTTAACGCACGTTCTGCGGAGAAGGGCGGCCATCGGAGCGAGGGAGAGAGTTGCCGAGCTATATACCGTGGTGCGCTGCGACGACGGCATAAGGAAGAGAAAGTACCAGGAGGGCGATTTTGTCGGGAAGCAGACGCAGGAGTGCGCTGGCGGCCTCATCGTTGGAATATTCAAGGAGGTGCCGCGGCAGCCCTGAGGGGCAGCGGTTAGGCATTTTAACGCGCTCCCGGCGCAGCCCCGATGGAGCTATTCAAACGGGCCACGTCTGTGGCCGAGGCGATCAAGCTTGGAGAGGGGCGTGTAACGCTGAGGGGGTGGGTTTACCGCAAGCGGGCGCTCAGGGAGAAGGTCTTCATCCTACTGCGGGACTCCACAGGCGTGATTCAGCTGGTGCTCCCGCGCGATAAGTTCAGAGTTGCAGGGGATCTCAATATTGAGTCGTCCATTGTCGTCACGGGGGTCCTGGTCAGGGATTCCAGAGCGCCCGGCAGCGTCGAGCTTCACGTCGAGAGCGTCGACTGGGCCTGCGCCGGAGAGCCGTACCCGATAAACGAGGACGCTGTTAAGGCCGACAGCGAGTATTTACTTGACATGAGGCACCTGTGGGTGAGGGGCAGGAAGATGCAGGCAATACTCAAGGTGAGGCACACCGTGTTCGGCGCAGTTCACGAGTACTTCAGGAGCCGCGGGTTCTACGAGGTGCAGGCGCCGATGTTCGTCACAGCTGCGGTCGAGGGCGGCGCGACGCTCTTCAGGGTGGATTACTTCGGCAGGCACGTCTACCTAACGCAGAGCTCGCAGTTCTACCTAGAGGCTCTGATCTACAGCCTCGAGAGAGTGTACACGATGGCGCCGAGCTTCAGGGCAGAGCCCTCCAGAACGAGGAGGCACCTGACGGAGTTCTGGCACGCAGAGGCGGAGATGGCGTGGGCCGGCGTTGAGGACGCGGTGCGCGTGAGCGAGGAGCTGGTTGGCCACGTCATTGAGAGGGTGCTGGGCGAGAGGCAGGACGAGCTCAAGATGCTCGGCCGCGCAATGGAGAGCCTGGAGAGGGCCAGGCCGCCGTTCTACCGCATTAGCTATGACGAGGCTGTCGAGATACTGCAGAGAAGGGGCCTCGCCATCAAGTGGGGGGATGACCTGGGGGCAGACGAGGAGAGGGCGCTGACGCTCGAGTTCGACAGGCCGGTGGTGCTCTACGGATTCCCCGAGAGGGTCAAGGCGTTCTACCACAGGAACGACCCGAGGAGGCCCGAGGCGACCCTCAGCTTCGACGTCCTAATGCCCGAGGGTTACGGCGAGGTCGTTGGCGGCGGCGAGAGGATATACGACGCGCGGGAGCTCGTGGAGAAGATTGTGAGGTTCGGCATGAATCCCGAGGACTACCAGTGGTACATCGACTTGAGGAGGTACGGCTCGGTGCCTCACGCGGGCTTCGGCCTCGGCGTTGACAGGCTTGTAATGTGGATAGTGGGCGCGGATCACATAAGGGACGTCGTGCCGTTCCCGCGCGACGTGAGGAGGGTCAGGCCGTGAGAGAGCGCGCCGCGGCACCCCGGGAGCACTTTTAAAGTCCCGCGGCGCCGGCAGGCGTGGTAATGCTCGACTTGCTGTCAAACGCGCTGATAATGATAAAAAACGCAGAGAGGGTCGGCAAGAGGCAGGTGACCATATGGCCCGTCAACAAGCTTGTATATCACGTGCTGAGAGTTATGCAGCGTTACGGCTACGTCGGCGAGATAGAGTACGTCGATGACGGGAGGGGCGGCAAGTACATAGTGCAGCTGCTCGGCAGGATAAATGAGGTGGGGCCGATAAAGCCAAGATTCCCTGTCAAGTACAGGGAGATAGTCGAGTGGGAGCAGAAGTTCCTGCCGGCCAGGAACATCGGCATTCTGGTATTATCGACAAGCCAGGGAGTGATGTCGCACATAGAGGCCAAGGAGAGAAGGATAGGGGGAGTTTTGCTGGCCTACGTTTACTGACCAGTGCGGCTGCCGCCGGCTTGAGCCAGCCTATTCGCACCTCCGACACTGCTGAGCGGCTAGGGCTTGGCTTGCGACAGAAACTTGTGGTCAAGGAGCTTGGGGGCATGGGGCAGGGCTGGGCGGGCTCGACGACGGGGTCGACTAGACTAACAGGAGGGTTGATGCCCCCGGCCCTCAAGAGGTCAGCAGGATAGTTGACGGTCTGGCAGAGAGAATAGACGTACTGCAGACCGCCCTCCTGAAAGGTATGCAAGCTCTTAATAGAGCTTGCGAGGGGGCGCAAGCCCGGAGCGAGCAGCGCGCCTGCACTTAAATACGGGCGCGCGAGAGCCCGCGTGGATCCCGCCGTTATCGAGGCGCGCTATCAGCGCGCCGTGTTTCGCGGCAGCGAGGCAACCCTCCAGAGAGACTTCATGCTCAGGTACGGCGCGTCGTGGCGGGAGCTGTGGAAGGCCTCCGACGGGGCCTCGGAGGCCGACCTGAAGGCCGCAGAGGAGTACTCCGGCGATCTAGCGAGGCTCGTCGAGTCCAGAATAGACGACGAGCAAGTCGCCGCGCTCTACGCGGCGTACGGCCGCAATCTCGCGGTGGAGGGCGAGCTGGAGCTGGGCATGGAGCTGCTTGGCTGCCGCAGTGCAGTCGAGAGACTGGTGAGATGGGGCCTTGCAATTCACTACAGCGACGACGTCGTGGCCGCGCCGCCCTATCTGGCGAGGCTGCTGCTCGAGATCTCGCAGCGCGCCAGAGCGGTCGACATTGACGTGTGGAGCGAGCTGAGGTCCTGCTCCGACGGCGGCACGCTGGCATTTCTGGAGGGCATGCTGGCCAGGGATTTCAACGAGAGCCTCCACGAGGCATTCTACGGCAGGGCTCCAGCCGAGGTGAGAGTCGGGAACCTCGCGGTTTACCGGAGCGGCGTGGGCCTCGTGGTAAACCCGGCGCGCTCTGCCGGCGAGATCTTGAGCGCGCTGCTCCAGCTGAAGCAGAGGAGGGCGAGCGCGCTGGCCAGGGCGCTGTCGCTCCACGGCGAGTACGAGTTCAGCAGGGACTACAGGTGCGGGATGAACTACCTATCTGTCGACGGCTCCGCGGAGAGGAGCGGCGTTATTGCAATATGCCCGTGGCTTTCTTACTCCCGCAAGCTGTGGAGACTCAGGAACCTTGTTATCGTGGTCAGGGGCAGGAGGCCCCGCGAGCCGCCCAGGCTGAAGTGCGGCGTGGTTTTCATCGAGGGCGGGGAGGCTGAGATCGCGCGGCCCTCCGCGCCCTCGAAGCTATTCGATCACGTGCTTGACCTGCTCTACAGCGCCGGATTCTCTGTCGCTGAGTAGCGCGGTTACAGCACGAGATACGTCCCGCTCTCCAGCTCGCGGATCTCGAATCTGTCGGCGTCTATGTGCCTCAGCAGCGTCGATGACATTACTGCAACCGCGCCGCCGCCCCTCGCGAGATAGAGCGCGTAGTACTTCCTGTTCTGACTGTCTTTGTAGTACGCGTGCACGTGCACCCTGACGCCCGGGAGCTCTAACACCACGAGATTGAGGGCTGACTTTACGTACTTGAGCGCCTCCTCGATTGCTCTCTCCGGCGCGTGCCAGCGCCTAGCAAGGAACAGCGTAAGCACGAAGCTGTCGGTGTGGAGTTCTGGGCTGCTGACGCCTGCCAGCGGGGCCAGCGCGCGCTTGTCCACGGACCCGTTGTGCGCTACAAACAAGGTCCTTCCGTCATCGGCGTGGACCATGTAGGGATGCGCGTGAAGCACTCCCACCGGCTCTCCCTCGGACGCGTCTCTCGCGTGGGCTAGCACGACGTCGCCCGCGGGAATGCACGTCGGGTCCTCCCACGCCGGGATGCTGGACCTGTAGTAAAAGACGCGCGGCCCCTGCACGACAGCAAAACCCCAGCCGTCCCCGTGTCGCCTCTCCGGGTCGGGACTGTAGGGGTCGTACCTAGCTGCCAGTTTGAGCGCACGACATAAGTCAACAGGGCCCCTGGACGCGTAGAGCCTGCACACGAGGTTACTGTCTCCTGTACGACCTTATTACGATCATGGTGACCGTGGACCGCACTCCCTTGATCCTTCTTATCCTCCCGCTCACGACATTCTTCAGTGCTTCAAGGCTTGGCACCTCCACTCTAACCGCGATGTCGTACGGGCCGTACGTGAAGTAAGCCGCCCTCACCTCCGGTATGGCAGTAACCTCCTCCATTACCTTGTCCTCGAGGCCTACATCAACGTTAAGAAAGACCATCGCCTCCATGGACGGCGCGGCTAGGAGGCCCTGCTCCGCGACTCTAGGTATCTCTTCACGAGCACCGCCGTGGAGAGGTCGACCTTGTGCTTTTCCGAGGCGCCGGTGTTCGTGTTTGTGAACTCCACAACATACTCTGCCTCCTCTCCCTTGTAAATCTTTATCACGGTGTCCGGCTTGCATATTACAGTGAGCGACGAGGGCCCCCTCTCGACTACAGAGCAGTCAGTGTACTTGAACACCATCGACTCCGCGGGGCTCCTCACGAGCGGTCCTACCGGGACCTCTTCATAGTAATACATCTTCCTGCGTCTGCTCACGTGTAACAGCAGGCGGCAGTATTTAAGCCGTGCTGCGTCGGGCAGCGTCGCTCACGCCGGCTCGGCCGGCGGCATCGCCCGTCTGCGCCAGTCGTCGACAACCTCTAGGGCGATGAAGGTCTCGGTGCGCTGTATGTCAGGGTTTGACGCGAGGTACGTGACGAGGAAGGCGGAGAGCTGCTTTATGTCCCTCGCCCAGACCTTGAAGAGCAAGTCGTAGGGCCCGGTTATTACATATGCCTCCTCAACAAACGGCATTCCCCTCTCGCCGTTGCACTCCGAGAGTACTCTCTCGGCGACCTCGAGCTGCAGCGGCTTGGCCTCTCGCGCCGAGGGGCCTCTGCGCACGCTGACCAGCACGAAGGCGAGCACTCTGTACCCGAGCGCGGACGGATTCACAACTGCCTTGTACCCGAGAATCACACCACCCTCTTCCAGTTTCTTTATTCTGGCCGCGATGGTAGTCTTTGGTCTGTTCAGCTTCCTGCCGAGCTCGCTCAGCGCCCTCCTGCCGTGGATCTGCAGCAGAAGTACGAGCTTGCGGTCTAGCTCGTCCATAGCGGAGAGCAAGAGCCAAAATTTATATTCGCGGCGTGCCTCGCGTCAAGATGTCCGAGAGGCAGAAGGCCGCGGCGGCGCAGGAAAAGGTAGCCATATCGAAGAGAGACTCGTGGGCGCTGAAGAAGTGGTTCAGCGTTTACGCCCCGCACTACCTCGGCGGCGTCTTCCTCGCCGAGGTTCCCGCGTCCGAGCCGCAGAAGCTGCTCATGAGGACGCTCGAGGTGTCTCTCTACGACATAACCAAGGACATATCCCACCTGCCGGTTAAGCTGCGCCTCCAGATAAAGGAGGTGGACGGAGTGAGGGCCTCGACCAGGTTCAAGGGGCTCGAGCTGACCAGTGACTACATCAAGTCTCTCGTCAGGCGCGGCACAAGCAAGGTCGCTGCAATCATGGATGTGAGGACGAGGGACGGCTGGCACATGAGGGTCACCATCATGGCAATAACCGTCCACGGAGTGGGCGCCGCGCAGAAGTCGGCTATAAGAAAGAGAATAATACACGTCGTTACGTCTCGCGCCGCGGAGTCGGACATCGGGCAGTTCCTCCGGGAGGTACTAGATGGCACGCTCGCTGCGGACGCCTTCGTCGCGGCCAAGAAAATAGCGCCGATCAGGAAGGTCGAGGTGGCGAAAATAAAGGTGCTCATGCACCCGCCCGAGGAGGGAGCGCGCCCGGCCGCCCGCGAGGCGGTCGCCCAGGCAGGCGCCAGCGCGGAGACGCAGTAGCCGGAGCTACCGCCGCCCTCCCTTTATGCTTTGTATGTACCGGTACGCCGTGCCGTGCTTTCTGCCCTCAATGAGCATCTCGATAGCTCTCCGCGCAACCTCCACGTCCTCCAGCCTGCCGAGAATTGCTACATGGCGGTCGCCGACAATTACGGACACGCTCGCCAGGCGCTCTATAGTGCGCTTCACGCGCCCCTCCTCGCCAATTATCCTCCCCTTTATTCTTCTCAGGCGATTCGGCTTGTTTACGTACTCCTTCAGGTCTATCACGGCGAGCGTGTAGTTCTCGTCCTCAAGGAGCAGTGCCTGCTCCGGCGCGAAGCCAAGCGCCACCGCTCTTGCCATCTCCCGCAGTTTCAGCACCGCGTCGACCGTCGCACCGGATCTGGGGGTTATTCTTATGCTCACGTCCCTCGCGTCGAACTCCACGCTGACATCCCCGTAGCGCCCGCTGACCAGCTCCACGAATCTCGCCGCGGCCTCCGCCCGCTTCTTGTCTACTGGCTGGATTATAGTCCCGCGCGCATGCTCGGACAGCACGCCGCCTCCGGCGGGCTGTCTAAAAAGCTTCGCGCGGGCGCCCGCCGCGCAAGTTTTTAGCGGCGGGCGGGATCTTGCCGTGGCGGGCCGCAGGACAGAGAAGGACAGCGACTACTTCAGGGTAGTGGACGACGCGATAAACTCGTACACGTGGGCGGCGGTGGTGAAGCTCCAGGAGCGCGGCATCATAGATGACGTGCTGGGGCCCGTCGGGCAGGGCAAGGAGGCCAAGCTCGTGCTGGCGAGAAGGCGCGACGGGACGCACGCCGCGCTCAAGATATTCTACCCGGTTCCCGTGAAGTTCGTCAAGAGCCGCTACGGCTACGTACTCGGCGATCCCAGATTTAGAGGCCTCAAGGTACGCAACTACCTCCACCTAGTTCAAGTCTGGTGCAGGAAGGAGTTCGGAAACCTCTCGCGGGCGTTCAGGGCAGGAGCCCGCGTGCCCGAGCCGTACGGATTCTACAGGAACGTGCTGGCAATGAGGTTCGTGGGCAGCGGCACCACGCCGGCGCCGCTGCTGGCAGACGTGGGGCTCGAGGGACTGGACGACCCCGACAGCGTGCTGTATGAGATAGTCAAGAGCGTCGAGAGGGTCTACATTCTGGGAGGCCTCGTGCACGGCGACCTGAGCCCCTTTAACGTCCTCTATGACGGCGAGAGCCCGTGGATAATTGACTGGGGGTCCGCCGTGAGGCGGGGGCACCCGAGGGAGCTGGACTACTTGAGGCGCGACGTCGAGAGAATTCTCGAGTTCTTCGGCAGCTCGATAGAGCCGCAGAGGCTGCTCAAGAGGCTCGTCGAGAGGGGATCGTGGCGCGGGCCCATTGACGTGGACGAAGAGGGCTGGCTCTTAATAGGCGGGAGGAGGATTGTCGATGACTAGGCCGCTGCTAGCTGCGCAGGCGCTGCCCGGCCCGGGCTAGAGCCCCTGAGGGAGCTGCCTGCCGGGAAATGCTTTTAAATATTCCGCGAGAAATGTCAGTGCGGTTCTGCCCGAGGGACGGCGCGCTGCTGATACCCCAGCGCAGGGGTGATGTAATCCTGCTGAGGTGCCCCAGGTGCGGTTACGAGGTGAAATCTACCGAGGGGCTGAGAGAAGGCTACCGGCAGAAGTCCGGAGTGTCTGAGGATAAGAGGCGGGGCGTCATAATAGCCAAGGAGGAGAGGGTTGAAATTGACCAGGAGCAGCGGGAGGAGCTCAGGAGGCAGCTACTGGAGAACTTGCAGGAGACCGATAGGGAGGGCGAGTAGCGGTTCCTCCCCGCCCCGAACGGAGCGGTGCTCGCCGAGGGCTCTCGGGCGCTGCTGCCCGAGGAGTTGACGGCTCTGTGCCGCGCGCCGCCACCACAAGACTGCAGTTTTCCGGGACACGCGCGTCACGCCGGCAAGCTCGGCTACACTTCCTGGCGAGTTTAGGCGTGCCCCACCCCGTTGCCTCCGCGCGCGAGCCCGCGCGGTGGGCGGCGCCCCGCCATCTCTGCGCCCGCTCGCGAATTTTCACCGCCCCGGGCAGATAGTCAGCCTGGTCCAGGCTCTGTCACCGCTCGCCAGCCGGTCTTCATCACGCCAGATTGCGGCCGATGTGGAAAGTTTAAAAGAGCCCGGCGCGTGGCTTGTAATGGCCAAGTACTTGAGAGCCGAGCTGATAGACGTGATTGAGACCGTGGACGCCCACGGCCAGGCCGTCGGCATAATGCTCATAGGGGCAGAGGAGTGGGGCGACAGGGCGGTGCCGATAATCATCGGGCCGGCGGAGACCCTGTCAATAAAGAAGGGACTCGGCGAGATAGACTTCCCGCGCCCGCTCAGTCACGACTTATTCGTCGAGATTATAGAGGCCCTCGGCGGCGCGATAGAGAAGATCACGATAGACGCCTTGATTTCAAGCACCTACACGGCGACAGTCTACGTGAAGGACAGGGAGGGCAAGGTTCACGCATTTGACGCCAGGCCCAGCGATGCCGTCGCGCTCGCGGTCAGGACAAACGCGCCCATTTACATAGCCGACACGCTTGAGAAGTACGCCGAGGACATACACAAGTACGTGGCGCCGCCCAGCGGGAAGGTCATAGACTGAGGGCCCTTTCGATCACTTGAATTGCCCTCACTATGTCGTCCAGCGTGTTCTTAACGGTCAGAATGTCCTCCGGCTCGCCGACCTGACACTCCACCTCCACGACCCACCTGCCCCCGACGCACTCGTGCCGGATTGACACGCCGCTGGGCACGTCAACGTCGTCCGGCTTGACGGCATTTATGAACTTGCAGTCAAGCCGCGTCACTATCCTGCTCTTTAATTTCTTCATACACTCTCAGGAAGTCTGTGTATTTATTCGTCGGGACGTAGACCACTAGGTGCGTCGGCAGCTCGAGAACCTGCCCGAGCTCGGCGAGGGCCCGCGCCGCGGCTCCCGCCGAGCCCCTCCTCCCCGGCGGGGGCACCAAGGCTATTGCAAACCCTCTGGCCGTCTCGTACTTCACCGCCACCCAGTCTACTAGCCTCAAGCAGTAGGACAGGTATGGCGGTATTTTATGTAAATAAAATGGATTCTGGACTGTTATGACGCCATCTCTCAGCCTCCTAAGCGTGCTGTAGAGCGCCTCGGCGAGGCCCGAGACGTACACATCGACGTCCCTGTCCACAAATCCCGCGAGGTCTGCCTCTACTCTCACTGCAACGTCCGCCGGCCTGTAGGCCGGCGAGTAGGGCCTGACCGCCTTGTCCAGTATTGCCGTGTGGAAGCCCTCGCTTGCAACGACGCCGAGAGCCCAGTCGAGCAGATCTATTGCCTCCTCCCTCGTCATCTCGGCCGCGGGCTTGGAGTCCTCAGCCTCCCGCCCTGTGATGCCGGGCAGTACTGGCAGCGTCGAGAGCGACAGGGCCTTTCTGGCGGGGAGCCTGTCCATGAAGGGAAAGACTACAGAGAGCCTCTCGTCCCCGCGCGCTAGCTCCCGGGGGAGCGCGCAGCCGTACTCGCAGTAGTCAACGCTCCACGCGTAGTGGCCTACGTGAAGGGCCCGGCGCACCTCCTCGTCCACGGGCACCAGCGTGTGTATCACGGACGCAGCGTGGTGGCTCAGCGACGTGGGCTCTGATGCGTGCGCGTCGCCGTCAATGCCGACCTCGCGCTCGGTTATGTACATGCCCTCGCACTTAAAGCCGACGCAGACGCCGCCCTCGGGGGGCCAGTCAACGACGGCCACCTGCGCAGTCTCGCCGAGAGCGGAGAGCAGCGCGTAAGCCGCCAGGTAGGCGTCTACAGTCCTCCTGGCGTAAATGACGAGGGGGTTCTGCTTGAGGTACTCCAGCACTCTGTCGACGTGGTTTATTACAAAGCTCTTGAGGCTCACGGCGAGCGGCCGGCTCTAGCCGGCCAGATGCGACAGCGCCTCGGGATTGTAAACAAAGTCGCCCGGCAGCCTGCCGGCCCTCTTGTAGTACTTGACCAGCCTGTGAATCTTAGACTCCACGAGCTGCAGGCCCCTGCGCGACGCCGCGTCCTTCGGGTGCTCCTCTAGGTGCTTTCTTATTCTCAGCGCCCTCTTGATCAGGTAGAGGAGGTCCTCAGGGACCTCGTACTTGATGCCGCGCTCGTCGAGTATCTGTGTTATGCTCTTGCCGGTCACCGCCTTGACGAGGGGAATTCCGTACTGGTCCCTGAGTATGATGCCTATCTGCGACGGGGTGAAGCCGCGCCGCGCGAGCTCGACCACTAGCTGCTCTACCTCCTCCGGGGTGTACTGTATCCACATAGGCGCCGTCGGGTGGGGCGGCCTCGTCGAGCTGGACCTGCCTTTCTTGTGCCGCGATCTGTGAGGCACGGCCCTCCGCGAGCCCGCTTTTAAAAATGGTGCTGCCGGCGGGAGAGTAGAACGCGCGGAGGCGCCGGCCTTTAATGCTGTGGAATGCGTAAAAACGGGGAGGGGCGGGAGCGCGTGGGCGGGCCGCCGTCATGGCCCTGGGACCTGCCGCTGGTAAGCTTATATGGCGCGGGCGTCACGGGCCTTATGTACGACGTGCCGTTTGTCGCAACCCCTGAGGTCGTCGCGCGCAGAATGCTGCAGCTCGCCAGGGTGAGACCCGGCGAGGTCGTCTACGATCTGGGCTCCGGCGACGGGAGGATTGTCATAATTGCAGTGAGAGAGTTCGGCGCGAGGGCCGTCGGCATCGAGATACGCAGGGATCTCTACGAGCACTCCGTGGCCCGCGTACGCGACCTGGGCCTCGCGGACAGAGCAGCGATAATCCACGCGAACTTCTTCAACGTCGACGTGTCGAACGCCGACGTGGTGACGATGTACCTCCTCACCAGCGTTAACGAGAAGCTGAAGCCGAAGCTAGAGCGGGAGTTGAAGCCAGGCGTGAGGGTCGTGAGCCACGACTTCGAGGTCCCTGGGTGGCGCCCGATAGTCGTCGAGGAGGTGTACGAGGACTGGCGCAGTCATAAGGTGTACCTCTACAAGATGCCGGGCAGGGAGGTGCCCGTGCCGGGGAGGGCCGTGCTGGTCGACGACGACCGGCTCAGAAAGGTCGCGTCGCTTATTGACGGGAGCACGTCGCTGGAGGAAATAGCAGTCAAGCTCGGCGTGACTCTCAGGTCCGTGAGGGAGGCCGTCGAGCGCCTGAGGGAGCTCGGCGCGGTCAAGGAAGTCCGCGTGATAAAATAGCGACGTGAATGAGGGAGGTAGTAGAGCTGTACAGGAGAGTGGGCGGCTTTCAGGCGCTGCACGTCGCCGAGGCGTATGACGCGCTCAGGGAGGCCATAGACAGCGCCGACCTCCGCTTCCTCTCCTTTACCGCTAACCTAGCCGCCACGGGGCTCAGGGAAATAATAGCGGAGGCGCTGGGGCGGGGGCTCTTCAACGTCGTGGTCACCACAGCCGGCGCGCTCGACCACGACATTGCCAGGGCAATGGGGGCCAGATACATTCCCGCGTCGTTTGACATGGACGACGCAGAGCTCGCCGGCCGCGGGTACCACCGCCTGGGCAACATCCTGATAAGGCGCGAGGACTACGGGCCGCTCGTTGAGAGATTCGTGCTGGGGCTGTGCGAGAGGCTGGCGGGGAGGGACTTGGCCACGTACGAGCTGGCGGAGGAGCTGGGCAGGGAAATGCCGGGAGACTCAATTCTGGGAGCTGCCGCGAGGGCCGGCGCGAGGGTCTTCGTGCCAGGCATAGTCGACGGCGCCGTGGGAACCGCGCTGCTGACGTGCAACGACGTGCTGCGCGCCAAGTCGGCGGGCTCCAGAGTGTCAATAAACGTGCTCAAGGACGAGGAGAGGCTGAGGGACATGGTCTTCGAGAGCAGGAAAATGGCCGCGCTGATAGTCGGCGGCGGCATAAGCAAGCACCACGTCATCTGGTGGGCGCAGTTCAAGGGCGGCCTGGACTACGCCGTTTACATAACGACGGCAGTTGAGTACGACGGCTCTCTAAGCGGCGCGAGGCCGAGAGAGGCAGTGAGCTGGGGCAAGATAAAGCCGGGCGCGAGATCCGTTCACGTCTACGCAGACGCGACGCTCGTGCTGCCGGTGCTGCTCCGCGCGCTGCTATGACGCTCGGGCTGCTCGCCGCCGCCGTTGCCGCTGCCGCCGGGATTTTATTCGGCATGTGGTGGGTGCCCTACCAGAGGGCCAGGGGTATTACAACGCGCGACGTGCACAAGGGAATTGATGCAGTGCCGCGCTCCGGGGGGCTCGTCGCCGTGGTGGCCGCCACGGCAGGATACTGCGTCGCGAGCGCGGGAGTGGAGGGCGCGATTCCCGTGCTCGTCGCGTCTCTCTGCGCCGGGCTTCTCGGCTTTATCGACGACATAAGGGGCGTTAACGAGTACGTCAGGGTGCTCGTCCCGACCCTCGTGGCGCTCGTCGTTGCCAGGTCTGCGGTCAAGGCCGGGGGCGCCCTCATGCTGACAATTCCGCTGGCGGCGTGCTTCTCCGGAACGGCTGCGTTGTTCGCCGTCCTCGCAATACCCATTATGGCAAATGCGTTCAACATGCTCGACCCCGTCAACGGCTTCCTCCCCGCCGCCAGCGCGATAGCCGGCTGCGCCGTGGCGGCCGTCGCCGCGCTGCGGGGCCAGGCAGACGCCGCGTGCCTCCTCCTCGTGCACGTCGCGGCGTCGGCGGCGCTGTACGCGTTCAACCGCTACCCGGCGAGGGCCCTGAACGGGAACGCCGGGAGCTACTTCCTCGGGGCCAGCCTCTCGGCTGTGGCCGTGTTCTACGACCTCGTCGCCTACATGGTGCTGGCCGCGCTCCCGTTTGTAATCAACGGGGCGCTGATAGTCTTCTCGTCGCGGGGAGTGCGCGGCAGAGAGAAAATTGAAAGGCCGACCCTGCTGGCAGGCGGCGCCGTGGTGCAGAACTGCAACTCCGGCGTGATCTCGCTCGTGAGGGTTCTCGTGGCTGACAGGCCGATGGGCGAGTACGAGATATTCAAGTCGCTGACGGCGCTCGTGGCGCTCTCCTCCTGCCTGACAGTGGCCCTCGCGGCGGCCCTCAAGCTCGCGGGCGCGGCAGTATGAGGCGGGCGCTGGCGCTGCTGCTGCTCTCCTACGCAGCTCTCGTGGCGCTGTTCGCGCTGGGAGGGGCGGCGCTGCCGGTCTTGCGTGCCCCCCTCCCGGCCCTCCAGGGCCGCGTGACAGTGGGAGACGCCGCGATAATAGCGCTCACGCTGGCGTACGGGCTTTTGGTGTACGCCGCGGGCAGGCTCGTGCTGAGGGGCTCCTGCAGGGGCTCAGGGAGTGCAGGCGGCGCCTGAGAGTATCAAGTCGACCGCCTCGCTGAATCCGATGCCGCTCGGCCCCTCGACAACGACGCGCGCCGCGCTCTTGGCCGCCGGCGAGGCGTTCCCCACCGCTATGCCCCACGCTACTCTCAGCATGCCGGCGTCAACATCGCTGTCGCCCACCGCCGCGACTTTGTGGCACGGAATCCCGAGCCTCTTGCACAGCCACAGCACGGCGTAGCCCTTGTCAACGCCCCCGGGCCTCACGTGAATTGCGTAGCCGCTGAACTCAACGACGTAGCCGGGCCCGACGGCCGCCCTGACCCTCTCCAGCGCGTTGCTTGCCAGCGGTATGTACGCCAGGTCGTACCTCCTGCACCTGTTCTGCGGGCTCGGGGCCACGGCGCCCGTCGCGAGGACGGCCCTGTCGACCCCGCTCATATCGCCCGAGCACAGCTCGTGGACCTTGCCGTCGAGGTAGACGAAGCAGCCGTTCTCTGCAATCACGTCCCTTATTCCAAGGTAGCGCGCGACCGTGAGCGCGAAGTCCAGGCCGTTCGCCGTGGCGAGCACGATCCTGATGCCCGCATCTCTCGCGCGCCTCAGTGCCGCGAGCGCCTCGAGGGAGAGCTCGTACGTGTTGCGGCTGAGAGTCAGCGTCCCGTCCAGGTCGACTACCAGGAGCGTGCAGTTCACTCGCGGCGCCGCGCGCTCACCTTTTAACGCTTGGCCCGCAGGCGCGGAAAGCTTATAAAGTTCCCCTCCCGGGGAGCCTGGCCGCCGTAGCTCAGCCCGGTCAGAGCGGCGGTGGGCCGCGGCGGGTCCCGAGACAGCCCCCTAGCGGCCCCGCGCTGCCGGCCATAAATTGGGGTCTCAGCGAGTCTCGCGATGCCAGCAATAGACGTTGACAGGGCCGAGGCGGTCGCGGCCGCAGTGAGGGGGCTGCAGATTAGGCGCGAGAGCTACTCGGACCAGCGCTTCTACCCCCCGCCCGACGACCCGCTTGAGAGCCAGCTCGCGTACTTCGTCGCGATGGTCGCGATCGACCACAGGACCGGCCTCTGGGAGCCGTTCGAGGGGGTGATAGACGGCGAGTTCTACCACGGAGCGGACGCGCTTTACAGGCTGGGGAGAATTGCTTACGACAAGGGGCTCTTCACCGCAGAGAGGCTCGCCAGGATGACGCCGGCCGAGGCCGAGGCCTTGCTGTCAATTGGCGGGAGGAGAGTGTGGGACTTTAATGCGAGAGTCCTCCTACTGCGCGACGCGGGCAGGAAGGCGCTGCTCTCCGGCGGGTTCGAGAGGCTGGTCCCCCTCGACTCCATCAAGAGGCTGAGGGAGGCGCTGAGGGGCCTGAGGGCCTACGAGGATCCCGTCGGCAAGAAGGCACTGCTGCTCGCAAAGTTTCTCGACGGGAGGGGGCTGGCCGAATTCAAGGACGCAGACGAGGCCGACGTGCCGGTCGACAACCACCTGACGAGAGTTGCCTACAGGCTTGGGATAGTCGACATAAACTACGACTTTCTTGAGAGCGGCGTCGAGGTCTCGCTGGAGGAGGACGTGAGGCTGAGGGAGCTGGTCAAGAGGGCGTGGAGGCTCGTCGCGGAGCTCGCCGGAGCTCACCCCTTCGCTCTCGACGATTACCTGTGGAACTTCGGGCGCAGGGTCTGCACGCGTGCGTCGCCGGGGTGCGCCGCGTGTCCCTTCAGGCAGGCGTGCAAGGCGCACTCTCTCTCAAGGTACCCGCCGGAGCACGCGCACTTCTTGACCTGGTACTACTGAGATTCGCAATACTCCGCGACGTCCGGCGCGCCCCAGCCCGCCGGGGCTCGTCTCAGCCCCTCCAGCGCCTTTGCGCGTCTAGCTCTCGCGCTGCCGGCACTATGCCGCGCGCCGCCGGCGCGCCCCTCGATCTGCCCGCGGCCGTGGGGCCTGCAGGCAATGGTGCTATGCAAAGCCAAACTAACCGACGCTCACGAACATGACACAAAGCCTTATAGTGTGCCGGCCGTGCAGTTTAGTGGTCGGGTCAGCCGTCGCCTCAGTTGTTAACAAGGCACTAGAGGCCGTCTTGAAAAAGGTTGGCGAGGGCAAGAGGCTGTCCACAGAGGACCTTGTCGTGTTAATGCTCGGGTTATTTCGAGAGATGGGCAGTGAGATAGCTGAAGTTAGGAGGGAAATTGCAGACGTAAGGAGGGAAGTTGCAGATGTCAGAAAGGAAGTCGCCGATCTACGAAACGACACAAATAGGAGGATAGATGAAATAAACAAGAGGATTGACTCGCTAAACGATTCGCTAAGCAAGAGGATAGACGAGATCCGAGACGCGCTGAGCGGGAGGATCGACGAGACGAACAGTAGGATCGACGCGCTCTACAGCCTGCTGGGGAAGATGTACGAGGCGCTGGTAAGGGAGGCAGCGGCGCAGAAGCAATAAGGAGGGGACAGGTTGCGCTGGCGGGGCGGCCCTGAGAGCTGCAAGTCTTTGGCAGGCGTGCAGGCAGTGGGCAGGATCGATCCTGGCGCGCTCCAGCAGCCTAGGGCGGGCCCAGGTATATCGTTGCGCCGTTAAATATTGCGGCGGCGCAGCCTGGACGCGTTAAGTTCACCGCACTGCCGGCCACGCACTCCCGCGGCAGCACCGCGCCGGGACACGGGGCGTAGGAGCCCTCAATGAGTACTACCCTGCCGTCCGTGATGTTGAAGACCCAGGCAGTCGCCGCTGCGCGAGCCACCCCAGAGCCCCTCGCCGCGGACAGCGTCACGTTAACGTAGATGTTCCCGTCCCTGTTGCCCACGCAGACGGCCGCCGCGGCGCTGTCGAACCCGTAAAAAGTGCCCGGGACGAGCAGATCCTTCCTCACGCTAACGACCCCGGGCACTGACGCGCACAGCACGGCATCCCTTATCTGCGAGGCCACGAAGTCTGCCGCGGACTGCGCGGCCGCCTGGGCGTCGTCCTCGAGCACGCCCTGCGCTATCATGTTCACGACTGCAGCGATGACCGCCAGCGCGGCCGCGACAGCCATGAATAGAACTGCCGACGCGAGCGAGACTGCCCCCCTCACCTCAGCCACACAGTAGCGTTCTGGATCACGATGTATACATTCGTGTCGCCGCTCCCGAGAATGGCCGGGGCGCCGGGCACCACGAGCTTGGGGTCCCGGCAGCTGAAAGGCCCCACCAGCCTTAAGCCGGACATCTCGTAGGTCACGTAGGCCGGGGTGCCAGCGCCGGAGAGGCGCACCGTGGCGTTAATGATATACACATAGGCCTCGCCCTTGCCGCTCACGATGAAGACTCTCGGGTACGCCCTGATGCCGCTCTCGAGAGCCTCCACCGCCATTAACGTGTCCGGCGGCCGTGCCGTCAAGCCCGCGCTGAGACCGCGCAGCAGCCTCCGCTCCCCGACGAGATAGGTCGCGTTGTACCACAGCTCCGCAGAATTCCAGCGGAACGTCTGCAGAGGCCCGCAACCAAGCAGCTGGAGAGTATACGTCCGGTTGACGGGGCCAAAGCTCCCGTAGACAAACCTCGGCAGGTTGAAGTACTTCCGCGCGCCGGCCATCCCGAAATCTGCCTCTAAGCTGTCGGCAAAGGCCAAAACGTACCCGGCCGCGGTTCTGTACTCCAGCGGAGCCAGAGAGGAGTGAAGCATGCCGATTACATACGGCAGAGCCGCGAACACTATCAGGAGAGTGAACGCGGTGAGGATCAAAACCTCAAGCGACGTCATGTCGTCGAGTAGGGGCCGACGGGGTTCTCCGAAAAGTCCAGGAAAATGTACGGCCTAGGCCACGTAAACGGGATGAGGGCCGCGCTAAAACCGGCGGAGCCGTAAACGTGCGTAAAAGACTGCAGAGGCCTGCCGCCGAGCGCAGGCGCCACGTTTGGATAAGACCTAAGCCACCAGCTCCCAACATCCGTGCCCGTAGAGATCTGGTACAGCACCGGCTGCGGGGAGATAGAAAGCGCGTACATCTGCGGCGTGCCGGACCCCACGCGCTCCCATATATGCATGTCGAAACAGAAGCCGTTAAAGTGCCACAGAAAGGCGGGATCACTTCCAGTATACTGTATGCCCACAATTCTTCTGCCTTCATAACAGTTCCAGGGTGGATAGTCAGTGCCGTTCTGGAGAGCAACGCTCATAGGGCCGGAGTGCCACACCGCCACGGTGTAGCCGTCGGGGTAGGTCGAGAGGCTTGGAGGCGACGCGAACTCCAAGGCGCCGCCAGACGGCGTGGGGCTGTACCAGTCGAAAAACGACGAAGGCGGTGAGTTAGTTCCAGTCCCGCACAGCGCCACGAGAACCGCCTTGTTGGTTAATTGCTGCGACGTTGAGAGCTTCAGCCACAGCATATTCGCAGGATCCCTGTAGACAGCTAGAGAAGCCCACCTGCCGCCGAGAAATGCATGACCGTTAGGCACCGTGGAGGGTTGATATGGCAGTAAAACGTAGTAACGTCTAAGCGTCACGTTGCCCGGGAAGTACACGCGGACGTATCTGGGATCCGGGCACGGACTGTCTGTATAGGTAAGCATCTCCGCCTGCCACGGGACTAGGTACTGGCGCCAGTCATCAACGGCTGAGGCGGTGACCACCCTCACGACGGAGCCCGGCGGCACCAGAAGGACAGTCCATCTATCCCTCCCGTCGGTGACGTGAAAGAGCCCGGCGAACTTGGCGTCGTCGGGGCTTATGCCTGTGATCAAAGGTCCGTCTTGGCGCCACGGCACGACGAATGCCGCCGTGCCGTCGCCCTCGTTTATCAAGTAGTAGGCATTTGTGCCCGCGCTCAAGACGTACAGCCTGGGCCTCGCGGCAGACACGGCGGCCTTTGTGCCGAACACATTCACTATGAGCGCGTGGCTCGCCCATGCCGGCACCGTAAACGTCACGTCGTATACGGCGGTGTCGACGCCGCGGGAGTAGCCCCGGTACTCGATTAAGTTGGCCTCACACAGCGGCGACGGGCACGTGGAGTTCACGTAGCTACTGCCCAAGCTGTAGAAGAGAGTGAGCGAGGCGGCGAGGGAGCCCCTCGGCACTGACGAATTCACCACAATCCTGTACCGGTAGGCGATCTGGTTGGCGCCGTCCCTCACCGCCTCTGCCTCCAACACGCTGACGTTGAGGGAGATGCTTCTCCGTATTACCAAGTCCCTCACGCCCGCCAGGCCTATGCTGCCGGTCAGGTTTATGCTAGACATAGCTGAGGCCGAGCGTTCCGCGACGACATCCACACGGCTGGGCCTAACGGCGGGCGCGCCAGAGATGAAGCCAAACATGACAGCCGGGGGAGGGTCAACCCACGGCCTCACCCTCACGTAGGCATACCTCGCGCTCTCAGTCCAGGGCTGATCGCTTGCTGGGCTGTCCACAATGGCACTCCCTAGAACTACGTAGAACTGCCAAGTGGTGCCCCACGGATTGCCCTGAAGGGTCTTTGTCCCTAAGACCCTCAGAGGCCTCGTGGTGTTGTAGGAAAACACCTGATACCTCACAACGCTTGTCGACGCGGCAAGCGAGAAGAGGTACCACGACGTCTGGAAATAAACAGTACCCGAGTCATCCCAAGTCCGGCCGTTCCAGACGCCGTTTGGGTGGCCCCTCCAGCTCGACCACACCAAGACCGGCCACACGGCTTGGACGCCTAGAAAGTTCGCACATATGGGATGCGTCGAGGCGGGATCGGAGGAGTAGAAATAAAGATCCAGCCTAGCCGGGCGCACGGTATTTGTGGCTGCGGGCCTAACTAGGGCCTCAACCATGAAGCCCGCCCAGTTAGATGGGAGAGCCACAGGTCCTGTGTATAAGTTGAAAGCCCAGTTCTTCGTGCCGCCGTCATAGGTGGCGTACACCTCCGCAACCCTCCCGAAGCCCGCGTCGTAAACAACGCTCTTGCCCGCGGACAAGACGCCGCCTGTCACCGGGTGATCCGGGTAGCAAGAGCTGGTCGTGCTTACCGTCGACTGAGCCCACTGAACTATATCGCTGGCATCCCAGAAAAGCCAACCTGAATATTGGCTGGGGCGGGGGCCGCTGTATTCGACGGTCTGCGCAAAAACTGCCTTGGGGTTGTTATTTATGTCAAAGTTCAGCGGTACCTGTTCTGTTTCCACGCTGCCGCCCGCGCAGGGACCGGACTTGATGACGGGTAGAGAGTCGCCTACGTAGTTCGGCGTGAGGACCGCCAGCAACTCCAGGGCCTTGCCGCCCTGCAGCACAGGCTCGCTAGCGCCTATCTCAGACCTGCTTGGTATCCGCACGTGCAGGAGACAAAGCGGGCATTTCGCCATCTCTGCCCACCAGGGGAGCTGCCACATTCTGCACGTCTGGCTGTCTACTAAGAATACAAAGAGGCTCCGCTCTGGGTTCGCGTTTCTCAGCTTCCGCAGCAACTCGCCGAGCGCGACGTGGTAGATCTCGCCCACGGCGCCGGGCTCGGAGACGTGCGCCCCGTAGGTGACCGCGTAGTAGCCGTCGTAGTCGGGGGCCTGCCAGACCGCGACGATCCGGTATAGGTCAGCGCCTTGGATGCTCATGTAGCCGTTTCTGAGCGGCTCGATGTTCCACCTACCGAGCGGCGCGGCCAGCGGGTAGGGGCCCAGCGTGCCGTTGAAGCCGTAGTAGCGCACGCGGACGCTGAAGTCCAGCTGGGCGCCGAGAGGGAGGAAGTTCTCCTTGACCACCGCCAGAGACCTGTTGAGGTAGAGGTACGTGGCGTTGTAGGTCAGCCACCTTGAGGCCTTGGCGGGGCTCGCGTAGAGGCCGGACGAGAGCGCGCCCGCCGATATCTGCGAGGCGGCCTTGAGCGCCGCCTGCAGCGCGTGGGAGTCCGCCAGGTCGACGGCCTCCGGCCATGCCTTGGCGTATATGCCGTAGCCCGTCCTGACGCTGGACGAGAACTGGCCCATGTTAAGCGCCATCTGAGCGGCTATTACGGCCGCAACGGCCACCGCCACTACCAACGCGGTCAGCAATATGAGCTGGCCCCTCACGGCCTTTCAAGAGACAGCGCCATCCTCACCCTAGTGCCGTCGCTCAGTAATGCAGAGACCGCTGCGGCGCTGACGCTCCCGGCGCGGTAGCCATTGGGCCTCGCCACGCTCACAAGCTTGGCGCTCCAGTCGGCGCACACCCTGCAGGCAGGCGGCCGCACGTCGTCTAGATACACGGTAAAGTTGTAGTAATACCTCGCGGGGATTGTCGCGTCGAGCGTCGCCCTTATGTCCACGCTTCGGTCGCCGCACACGGCCCGCTCCACCACAGCCATGAAGCTCGGGTCTGAAGAGAGGCGCAGAAGCACGAAGTACGCATTCGCGGTGACCTCACGCTCTGAGGCTATGTACGTGGGCGACGGCAGTGCGGCCGACAGCGCGTAGAAAATGCAGCCCACCACGATGGCGGAGAGGCCGAGCTCAATAACCCACCTCACGGCCTCCTGTACAGGACCAGCCGCAGCTGGTACGTTGTCGTCTGCCCGTCCGCGATCCTCGTGGCAACCGCGCTCTGCAGCTCCGGCTCCCGCGGCGTCCAGCGGTGCCACGTGCCGATTCTGATGGCCGATCGGGGCTGCGCCGGCGCAAGCGGCACCAGCAACATGACCGAGAGCGGGGCGGAGTCTTTCTTGCCCTGGCTCTCGCGCTCGACCCACGCTACAGCAAAAATAGCGTTAGCTGGCGGCTCGACCCAGCACGCAGCGCACCTCGCGTTTTTGGTGCACGACTGGCAGGCATCTACCTTAACATTGCCTCCGCCGGCGCCGGGGTCGAGCACGGCACCGTTAACAAGCGTCACGAACCCGGCGCCAGTGTATACATCGAGCTCCCTAATCCCCAGGGCCGGAGTGCTGCCAGTGCCGCAGCTCACCGTGTGGTCGTGGAGGAGCCAGAGCTTGCCGTCCGGGCCGTACATGCCGTACGCTAAACTCCGCGAAGTCGTGTTGAAGACAAAGAGATCAGACGCCCTTGGGTAATCTACCTTCTGCGCTATTAACGCCAAACCGGCCGTGTCGCCCAGCCCGGCGTACGCAGATGGAGGCAGCGGCACCTCTGCTTGCCACACGCCGTTTGCATAGGTCAGGCTCAGGTCGTACGAGAAGACGTCGCATCCAACATTCACTTCGCAACGCATGCCGGTAACCACCACCCTGCCGCCGGCGGTAGACCTGACAAACACCCTGCCCCGCGGCACGTTGCTGCACACGGGGTCTCTCCGCGTAATGTCGACGCCCGCAACCCTCACGTTCGGACAAATGGTTAGGTTAACAAGCGGCTTTATTACCAGCTCTATATCGTACTTATCCCAGTCCCCGCCGAAGAAATTCCTGAGAATGCGGGCGTAGTCGAAATGCGCGGACGTGCTGGCCGGTCTCAAGACGCCGAAGCCTACAAGGATTGCCCTCTCTATCCCGGTCTCGTCGACAAACGCCTTCTGGTTGATCGCGCACAGGGGCCCGGCGGGCCCCGCGTCCGCGAGGGCCTGCAGGAGGGAGAGCTTCGTCTCGTCTATCTGCGGCTGGTAGAGAGGGCGCGGCGCGGAGAGCGCGAGATCCGCGACGGCCCACCTGCCCCCATCCCTCGCGAAAACCCTGCCGTTGACGAGCACAACGCGATCAAGCGCCTGCTGCGCCAGGTTCATCAGCTGCGGCTGCTGGGGCGGGGTGTACGCGGCAGGCCCTTGCAGGGGTGTCGCGTAGATCAGCGCGAACGCCACGAAGCCGACGAGAATGCAGGAGACGAGGGCGGCCTCTACTACCTCCCACGCCATGGCTCACACGCGCGGGGGCACGCAGACAGCGCAATGCGCGGTAGCCGTCTCGCGCAGCCGGGCGCGCGCACTCCCACGCTCCTACATGCCGGGGAGTATTAACACTTTGCGTTGCACCGGCGCGCGGCTAACGGCGCCGCAGTTATAACTGCCGCGCGGGAGGCACGCGTGGAGGCCGTCGCCAGGAGGCTGAGGGACGTGATAGACCTCCTCGAGAGCGCCCTGGAGGGCAGAGACTGGGATCTCGTCGAGGAGGCGCTGGACGAGCTCAGGGATCTTGCCGACGAGCTCGAGGAGGGCTAGCGCTAAGATTTTTCTGCAGCCGGGCGTGCAGCGTCATGGGCCTGAATCTCTGGGACGTCGCGGCGCACGCGCTGGCGCAGACGCCGCTGGTGGCCGTGGCGGTGGCGGCGCTCTACGCGCTGTTCAGACGCGAGTTCCACAAGCTGAGGGAGGAGGTCGCCAGGCTGAGGGGAGAGGTCGCGAAAGTTGGCGAGAGCGTGAGGCAGCTCGCGAGAGTCTTCCACGCCTACGGCACCGCGCTCGTGCACGCCCTCTCGAGCAGGGGCGTGCTGACGGGCGCTGAGGCAGTAATTCTCACGGGCCTCCTGGACCTAGTGCCGCCCGCGAGGACCAAGTACTACACCGAGGAGGCGAGGAGGAGGCTTGTGGAGCTCCTCAGGATGGGCGCGGAGGGCAGGCTTGGCCCGGCCGAGATGACCCCCTCCCCGCCCTTTAGGGCGGGGTTTCCATCGTGGGGGTCTCGACCGTTACCCCCTCTTTGGGGGTTATTGGTTTTACTCCGTTACTTGTTACTATGTAGCTCAGTATCTTCCTTGGTATTGGTACTTCGTAACCTACCCTCCTTGCAATGTTTCTTGCTGCGTTTATGTCGGCGTTAATTTTTATACCCGTTACTGGGCATACATATAGTCCACGCTTAACCCTACCGTTCTCGTGCTCCGCATTGCATATGGAGCACTGCTTGCTTGTTCCGTGCTCGCTCACCACGTTGAGTTTGATTCCGTACTCTTGCAGCACCTCGCCGAGCCATTTTATTACCTTAGCGTACCACCAAATGTTCGTGTTGTACTCATTACCGTTGTCCTGGCTCACCAGGTATGGGTAACCAACGAATACCTCATCAACGCCCATTTCGTGGAGTGTCTCTGTCAGGAACCTAACTGCCGTCCTATAGTAGTGCCTAAGTCTTTCCCTCCTCTTGTAAACTGCGTGCATGTAGAGTGCGTGGTACTTCTTCCATAGCTCAAAACCACGGTGTTTGAGCCAATCCCTAATTGCCTGATACGTCCTGATTTCACGCTTCCACCAGTAGTACTCGGCCTTAATTGTTGAGCCCTTAATCAAGATAGCCGCATTGGTATGACTAAACGCCACCGCGAACAAGTTGTTCAAGCCAACGTCGATAAAGGCCTTGTTGTTGCCTTTAGGCTTCTCAATTTGTATTTTCTCGTGGATGCCCCTCACGTAGCCTTTCGGGTTAGATCTGGCGGGTTTCTCCCCAACGGTGATTGGCACATAGGCGAACCACCTGCCACCCTCGTACTTTATCACTAGCGTGCCCTGCTTTCCACTCCACTTGATTCTGCCAGCATACCTAATCCTCAAACCCCAGTCCTTTAGGACTAGGTAGCCCTCGCCGTTGTTGATCGGCTCAATGTAGTACCTGTCATTCCTCACGAGGACTCTCAGCTCCCTCCTGCCCAGTAACCTGTCCTTCCAGAAGCCTGGTGGCGATGGCTTACCCATGAATTTCGGTAGCTCGCCTTGTTTATACAGCCTAGACAACTCAAAGAACGATTTCCACATCCAATTATTTAGGTTAATCACCTGGCCAGCATTCACACCCAACACACTCTTATACCTGTGGTAGAACTCATGCTCTGTACCCTTGAAATCAATCGCACTACTCTCCCTATGCTGAACCAGCCTGGCGTGGTTCAATTCGTTCCACAGCTTGGCAGCGGTATCGGCTATTCTTCGCAATTTCCTCTCTTGAGAGCCGTTGGGCAACAACCTAAGCCTAACAGTCCTCTTGTTTTCGTCCCCCAAAGCGCGCTTTCTCTTACCCTTCGATTTGGGAGATTCAGTGCCCGGGGCGGCGAGAACAGTGGGGTATCGCCCCACCGGCTCATCCGGGGAGGGAGGGGGCACCGCCCCGGGCACCGATCGCCCTGGCAAGGCCGGGTCTCATAAGCTTTTCGCCGCAGATGGGGCGACCCCGCCCTGAAGGGCGAGGCTTGTCGTGCTGGTCAGGGAGCTGGAGCACATAGCCAGGCTGATATATGCAGAGTGGAGGGAGACGGGGAGGGAGGACCTTGCGGACTTCTACTGGCGCCTGCGCGCGGCCCTCGACATAGTTAAGGGGAGGCTCGTGGCGGAGGGGAAGCTGCCGCCCGGCGAGCTATTCTCGCGCGACTACGAGACGACGTAAATGCCGGGGGCCAGCCGCTGGCCCCCGCGGTAGAGCTCGAGGCCCATGGCCCTGGCGAGAAGCCTGGCCGCCGGGCCCGGCCAGTCGCAGGACACGACGTAGGTCTTCAGGCGCCACGGGGGCCTCCTCAGGCACGTTATCACCGCCTCCGCGCCGTACTTGCGGTACGCCTCCTCGCGCTCGGCATCGTCTGCCGCCTTGGCGAAGACGTGGGCCATCCCGAAGCGCTCGAACAGCCAGCTGTAGCCCTCGTAGAGCTCCTCCGCGCTCTCGACGAGAGAGCCCGCGAAGACAGTCACCCTCCTCCCGAGCGCGAAGCCGAGCGGGCAGTAGTCCCAGTCAATGCCGACCGCCTCCTCCCTCACGGCGGCCTGCAGCGCCGCCTCAGTCCCGCTCTTCGACAGAAGGACTAGAAGCGCCGAGTGCACGTCGCCCGGCTTCAGCGCCCGGCCGTCCCTCAGCGACGCCAGGGCCCTCTCCAGCGCCCTGCCCACGAGCGCCTCCTCCTCGGTGCAGCTGGTGCCGCGCGGGAGCCCGAGGTATCTGTGGGCCGCCGAGCACATCGCGCCGCGCGTCAGCCACTCGCAGAGCACGCGCCTGCGGCGCGGGTAATTAATATAGTTTGGCGCCGAGGGCGGCGCGGGTGGCAAGGAGGGTCGTGCTGCTCGGCGTCGGCGGCGTCGGGAAGACGACACTGATATACAGAATTCTGGGCGCCGCGGCGCAGCCGCGCGCCACGCTGAGGCCCGGCGTGTACAGGATTTACGCGCGCGGGGAGGCAATTGACGTAATAGACGTGCCGGGGCAGCGCGCCGCCGAGGTGGCGTGGGCCGCCAGGAGGGCGGGGCCGATAGACAGGGCGCTGCTGGTCTACGACGTGACGCGCCCCGAGACTCTAAATGCTCTGGAGGAGGTCGCCGGGCTCTTCTGCTCCGGCGGCTGCCCGGCCAGGGAGGTGGTGGTCGTCGGGAACAAGCGGGACCTCGCCGAGGAGCTGGGGTACATGGTGGAGAACATGTCGCTGCCGTACCCGACGAAGTACATATCGGCGCTCAAGGACCCGCCCGAGGTTCTGCTTGAGCTCCTCCTCTAGCCGCCCTGCCTTGCGTTAGCCCCCGCGCACTGCAACGCAAGATATTTGAACTCTCCCAGCTCCTGCATCACATGCGCGGCCTGACGAGCATGGAGATAGCGATAATCGTCGGCATAATACTGGTGATAGCGGTCGCGGTGGGCTGGTGGCTCTACACGACGGCAGGCGCAGCCATGACCGGCCAGCCGAGGCTCAACGTGGTCACCGCCGAGGTCACGGCCGACGACAAGATGCTCACGCTGGTGATGGTCAATCCCGGGCCCGTCGACGCGCAGATAGCCGCGGTGGAGCTGGCCGGCGTGTCGCAGACGCCATCGTGTACAGTCGGTAAGCAAACTAGTAACATCATAAAGGTCGGCGCGAATGCCACGTGCACTGCGACTTTCAGCGGCCTCACGCCGGCGCCCGGCACGTCGCTGAGCGGCCGCGTGATACTCGCCGGCGGCCAGAGCTTCCCGTTCACTGCAATAGTCAAGCCGGGCAGCACGCAGACCGAGCAGCAAGGCTAGGGGCGGCGGGAAAGCCCCTGTTTTTATATGCTCTCCCCCGACCGGCTCCTCCTGCCTAACGTCAGCGCGCACCTGCATGACATCGACTCCGGCGGCGGCTTCCTCGTCCGCGCGCTAAACGCCAGGCCCGGAGACTTCCACGGCACGCTGGCGTCGGGGAGGGCCGTTGAGGTGCAGCCCCACGCGCCGGCGGGCAGGGAGCGGCCGGGGCTGCGCGCTGCAGCCAGCAGTCGTGCCGGACGTGAGCGGCGTTGAGCGCGGGGGCCGGAATGACTAGGAGTCCCGCGGCTCGCTGGCTCGCGCGCGCCGTGGCGCTCGCCGCGCTCCTGCTGGCCGCACTGGCGGCCCTCGCCAGCGCCCACCTAATCCCGGCGGAGTCCGGCGATATATTCTACAGGGCGGCTCCCGGCTCGGTCGGCGCGATCGGCGCCGACGGGAGGGAGCTCTGGTCGCAGGGCGCCGCCTACCCGCTGATCGCAGCCGACAGGGCGGGCAGGTGCATCGCGGTCGCCAACAGGCCGTACGTATACGACGTGAGGGCCTGGAGGCACGAGGCGCAGGTGTCGGCGCCGGTCCAGCTCAGGCTCTCCGACGAGCTCGTCAGCGCGCTGAGGCAGTACGGAGTCCAGCTGCCGCAGACCGTGACGGTAGTAATGAACCTCTCGCTGCCGCTTCCCCCCGTCGTCTTCGCGTCGGTTTACAAGACGTCAGTGCTGTCGCTCCACGCGCCCAGCGGCTACCCGCTGTGGGCCCTCAACCTCGGCCCGCGCGCCAACGTGACAGCGCTCGCGACGGACTGCGAGCTCGTCGCCGCCGGCACCGCGGCGGGTGACGTGTACGTAGTCCGCGGCGGCGCCGTCGAGGCCGCCGTCAGGCTCGGCTCGCCAGTCACGGCCGTGGCGGTCGGGGCGGGCGCGATTTACGCCGGCACCGAGGGCGGCGGGATTTACGCAGTGACGGCGGCAGGAACCACAAAAATTGCCGAGTGCGGCGGCGCCGTCTACGGGCTGTACGTGAGCGCCGGCGAAATGCCGGTCGCGCTCTGCTTCGAGAAGCGAGAGAGGCCGTACCTCCGCGTTTACCCCCACGGCATCACGCTGCAAGACCCCGTCCTCGTTGCCTACAGCACAGACGCGCCGAGGCTGGCGTTCGCGGCGAGCCAGGACGGCAGGTGGCTCTTCGTCGGCACCGCGGACGGGGTGGTGGCCATCAGGGAAGGCAGGATTGCGTGGCGGCGGCCACTGC
>Ga0326760_1000194_pt1 | contig 35275 bp, 42 predicted proteins | sample GCREP_S_FD_207668 | JGI IMG/M metagenome (GOLD analysis project Ga0326760, IMG submission 207668) | Hot spring sediment microbial communities from Geyser Creek Basin, Yellowstone National Park, WY, United States - GCR.EP_S | ecosystem: Environmental > Aquatic > Thermal springs > Near-boiling... | reverse complement strand
CTGTACAAGCCGTAGACACTGAATCCTATAATGGTGCTGACAACATGTGTTCCATGCCCGTTGGTATCCGCCTCCCACGCGTTCTTGTTGTAGTTCTCGTTTAATGGATAAGCAGTGGCCATAGCCCCGAGGAAGGCAGCCGCATGCTGAGCATCTATTTTGTCTACGGGGAAGTAGCTCTTCCACTGAGGCTCGAGGCCAGTGTCCAGAACAGCTATGTACACCCCGCTTCCATCTAAGCCATAGAACTCGTGAACCGTTGGAACATTAATCATGTCGAGGTTCCAGGTCATAACAGTGCCGTGGAAGGCACAGTTGCTTGGAAGCATCTCGCTTAATGCTTCTCTAACAGAAGCGAAACCAGCCTGAGCGACTCCATCCATGCTGTAAAGGCTACTCGCCTTGTCCTTGTCTATGAGGACTGCAAGCCCCCTTACCTCGTTGAACACGTATATGACCCTGCCACCAATCTTCTCAATGCTCTTGATATCGCTGTTGGTTATATCTCTACTGAAGACGAGCTCAACAATGACTTTTTGGTTGCCGGTGCTCTGTATCGAGGCAGCGAGTGGAACAAGAACTGTGGCAGCTAGCAATACTAGGAGAAACATTATTACTATTTTTGTTTTCATGTTAAGAACGCTCCTTCAACATCGCTATAAGTGAATTAATGATTAAAGCGTTATTTAACAGTATTGTTTATAATTTAAGCAGGGCTCTTTATTTGTATTAGAAAAGAGAGCTTGAAGCCGGCTTCCAAGCCGCTGTGGGAGACTTTTATTTGTTGTAGACCTTTTTCCTCGCAAGGTTTATTTCTACTGGCTCTTCAATATGAGTAACGAGGTCTTCTGTAGTGGGGCTCGCGGAGAGGGCTGGGCGGCTCGCCAAATCCAGGAAGCTTTTGATAATCCTAGCTATTATCTTAGTCATTGTCTTCTTGCCCATACCACCGGTTGGGAGGCCGGTTGAGGAGCTGGATACTAATAGCAGCTTCATCGTGATTGATGGAGTCAAAATCCACTATCTAGATACAGGCTCCGGTAACAGGACCTTTATACTCCTGCACGGCTTCGGCGCAAGCATATTCAGCTGGAGAGAGATCGTGCAGCCACTATCCATATATGGCAGAGTAATCGCGCTTGACAGGCCTGGCTTCGGGCTCACAGAGAGGGTGGATCCCTCCAAGGCTCCTTACAACCCCTACACTGTGGATGGCGAGGCAAGGCTTATCCTTGGGCTTATGGATGCGCTGAATATATCGAGGGCTGTTTTTGTGGGCCACTCAGCGGGTGCCTACACGGCCCTATACATTGCATCGAGGCATCCGGAGAGGATAGAGGCGCTTATACTCATAGCTCCTGCCTGGAGGAGTGGGGGTGGAGGGCTTCCGAGATTTCTTCTCAACCTCCCCTTAGCTGATAAATACGGGCCTCTCTTCCTCAGAGCATCTGTGCCGTCACTGGAGAAAATACTGTATAAGGCGTGGTACGATAAAGGTAAGCTCACGCAGCAAGTCATTGATGGCTACAAGTATCCTCTAAACGCCCGTGACTGGGACAAAGGCTTGTACTGGGTAATGAAGTACCGGAGAGCAGTGGATATAGACCTGAACAGCATAGAGGCGCCCGTGCTGGTCATACACTGCATACACGATGAGATTGTCCCCCACGAGGAAGGAGAACAGCTATGCTCTTTGCTGAAGAACCCAACGATACAGCTACTGGATAACTGCGGCCACCTCCCACACGAGGAAACGCCCGAGGCCACCCTTGAGATAATGCTGAGGTTCCTGGGTATAGGTGCTGAGGAAAAACCTGGTGCATAGCTCAGCACGTAGAAAGTGAGATTTGAAACTAGCTGATAAAACCCTAAGGCCCTGCCCGCTTGTATTTGTTAAGCGCCTCATCAATAATTTTTTTATATATTATTCCAAGGTAAAGCTCTTCCTTGCTTCTGTTTTTGAGCTAATCTACAGAAATACGTTTGCAAGGAGGTAGGCCAATGCTCCAAGAACAAAAGCCGTTGCTATCATGAGTAAAATCGTGATGACAGCGTATCTCGCTTTCCTCGACTCCATGTAAATGGCTGCGAGGGTGGGGAGGCACGGGACGTATAGAGCAATGAACAGCGCTAGCGCTATGAGCGATGGAGCCGTCAATCCTAGGGTACTAACAGCTTCCTGGATAGATGAGGCTCCCGTAGCTGTCATCAAAGCTGAGATAACGAGCTCCTTTGCCAGGAACCCTGTTATCAATGCGTAGGCCGCTATCCATGAGCTCTCCCCGCTTATTCCGAGGGGCTTTAGGAGAAAGGAGAGCTTCTGTGAGCCAGAAGCAACTATGCTGTTATTAATATCGCTTGTGAACGAGAAAGTTGTTGATACATGCTGGAGACCCCACGAGATAATACTCACAGCGAATATGATTGTGCCGGCCTTGGCTAGGAAGTGCTTGACGTTGTGCCACGTGAACCACCATACAACCCTCGCGTATGGCCTGTGAAGAGGAGGTATCTCCAGCAACAGCTCGACCTCCTCTTTCCGCTTCTTGCTTGCAAGCTTGTATGAGGCGTAGCTTAGGGTGGCGAAGACAGCGAAGGATACCAGGTATACAAGTGGTACCAGCACGCTCCCAGCGATCCCCCCTATCCCCGTGGCTAGCGCTAGAAGCACGACAAGCCTTGCCTGGCAGGGGATAAACGGCGTGAGCATTATCAGCCTGAGCCTCTCACCGACGCTTGGAACAGCCCTAGTTGATAGAACGCCCGGAACGTTGCAGCCGAGGGAAAGGGTTACAGGCAGGATTGCGTGGCCTGAGAGGCCTATTTTTTGTAGAATAACGTGTGTCCCTATAGCGAGCCTCGGGAGTATTCCGCTGTCCTCCAGGGCTCCGAGCACTGCCATCACTATGACTATGAGTGGGAGGAACACCAGCACCGCGGCCACTCCTCCAAGTAACCCCTCAGTTATAAATAATGCCAGCGTTGTTTCCCTGAGCCTGCCGTAAATGATGCTTGATATGTAATCGAAAAGCTTTTCGACCAGCCCACTCAGCGTGTAGGCCTCTATTTTTGATGCTAGCTCGCTTTGCCCCGCTCTCACGAGGATTGCTGTCAGCGGGTAGCCCGTGTTAACTATGAAGACCTCTATGAACAGCGCGAAGATGAAGATAACAGAGAGCGTCGCTGCCGCTACAGGGTTGTAGAGAACAGATGATGTCTTTCTTTTCTCCTCGACAACTGCTCTTACAACTGCCCCCTTAACTATGCTTTCTTGTATGTAGCTTATCTTCTTCTTTGAGACGAAAACAGCTATGTCCTCACCAATCCTCCTCCTGCACTCCCCCCTTATCTCCTCGAGCTCTTTGTACCTATCAGCTAGGCTTTTGGAGAGTATTTCCTCAATCTCCGGGTCGCCCTCGAGGTACTTGATGGTAAGCCACCGCGCTGGGTATGGGGGAGGATTCCGTGCCTCCCTGATTATCTGCTCAACTGACGATATGAATGGCTCGAGCTCACCGTAGCTTATGGTGAGGGGTCTTCTATCCTCGTTGCTGATTCTCAGTATGGCCTCGAACAGCCTGTCCAGGCCAGTCTTCTTGATAGCTGATACAGGAACCACGGGTGCTCCGAGCCTTTTCTCCAATAGCTCATAGTTTATGTGTACTCCCTTGCTGTGAGCAACATCGGTCTTCGTAACTGCAATCACTACTTTGCCCGTTATCTCGAGGACCTCGAGGGCGAGGATAAGCGTTCTCTCGAGGTTTAGGGAATCAACGAGAACAACAGCTACATCTGGCCTGGCCTCGAGGATAAAGCTCCTCGCAACCCTCTCCTCAAGCGTTACTCCCATTAAACCATATATACCGGGGAGATCGAAGAACTCCAGCTCATATTCGTTGTGCACAACCGTGCTTTTGTTTATCTCAACGGTTGTTCCAGGCCAGTTAGATACAATAGCGTTTCCCCGTGCAATTACGTTGAACAGGGTTGATTTACCGACGTTCGGTTGCCCGACAAGGGCGATGGTTATCTTCCTCAAGACTCATCGACTCTGACGAGAATTCTCCTCGCGATCCCCCTCCCAATAGATATCTCAGTGTCCCCTACCCTGACTATGAGGGGGCCGAATCCCCTGTTAAAAACGACCTCGAGCTTTGAGCCGGGAAGAACGCCCATCTGGTAGAGCCTCCTCACCCAGCCATCACCGTTTATTTGGAGAACAGTTACTCTTGCCCCCTCCCTCACGCTGTCGAGGCTCACAGCCTCCACTGCTGCTCACTTCTCTTCTTACTGGTTATTGCTCATCGATAACCACTAATCCATATGGATAAGGGATTAATGGGAGTTAATTAAGCATAAACATATAGATAGAGCTTTGCTCAAGACATGCTTTTTTAACCAGAGCATCCCTATATCTTGTTTCCCGGGACTCATAGTTGGATTGCATAGCCTCGCCTGGAAAGAAGGCCCTCGTGGTAGCTGCTGGTGGAGGGGGAGACATAGCATCAGCCGTGATGATAGCTAAAGCACTTGAAAGGCTCGGGGCCAGAGCAGTTCTCGGCTCAGTCGCGTGGGAGAGGTACATATACGATGACCTGCCAGGGCCAATAAGAATAGATGAGATTAGGAACGCCGTTGAGCTGGGGGAGGGCTACGCCCTCATAAACGCTGGTAGCTACGCTGATAGGCAAGGCAGAAGAGTTGTCTTCCAGGCAGCTAGGGCATCAGCTGCAATCAACGAGCCAATATATATAATTGACCTTTACGGAGGGGTCAGGGGCTTTCACAGAGCTATAAAAGCGATAGCTGAGAGGGAGGGGGTGGATTTCGTCATAGGTGTTGATGCCGGCGGCGATAGCTTGGCGAGCGGGTGCGAGGATGACCTGTGGAGCCCGTTGTCGGATTGGGTCGCGCTGGGGGCTTTGGCTCTGGTTGATGGCTACCTTGCTGTTCACTCCCCGGGAAGCGATGGTGAGCTGAGCCAGGAGTATGTGCTCGAGAGAGTGGACTTCTTCGCTAGGATGGGAGGCCTCGTTGGCGCTAGGGCAATGTGCAGCGAGGATGCATCGTTGCTTGAGAGAATACTCAGCTATGTTGGGAGCGAGGCATCAAGGATACCTCTGCTAGCGTTCAGGGGGATGAGGGGGGAGATAAGCATAAGGACCGGGAGCAGGAGGGTTAAGCTAAGCCTTCTCAGCACGTTCACCTTCATTCTCAAAGCGAAGATCGTGGCTGATAGCATTGAGCCCGTGAGGGAAATCATGAACACGGATAGCCTTTATGAGGCTAGAGGGATCCTTAACAGCTACGGCATATACACAGAGCTCGACCTGGAGGAGGACTTGCACAGTAAGGGGCTTAGGTCAACTGATGTTACGGGCCAAGTGTTGCTTGATACGTGGCTCAGCGGGAGGGAAAGGGTTAGGAGAAGCGCCTCGAGGAGCCACTGCTCTAAGCAAATAAGTAATGAAAAATTAAGTTAGATGTAATGCATGCTCAGTGGATAACCGCTTCTTCATCGGTTCTCCTCGCTTTCCCCGAGAACCTCATCATCAATAAATAAAGAATAGCTCCCACCTAATTACCCTTTCAAGCCCTCTTACTCCAGGCCAATCATTTTTCTGAACAGATAGTTGCTGGACAGCTCGTACCCAATAGTTGACTCGTGTCCGTGGCCTGGGAGAACTCTTGTGCTTTGCGGTAGCTTAGCTATTTTTCTTAGCGATTGGGCCATTAGCTCCTCGGATCCCCCAGGCAAATCCGTTCTCCCAATAGTGCCCCTGAAAAGGGTGTCGCCCGTGAAGAGCAGGTTCTCTATGTGTATGCATATGCTTCCCGGGCTGTGGCCAGGTGTGTGGATGATCCTTGCCTCCTTATTGCTTAGGGTGAGCTTATCGTTATCGTTCACTGTTTCTATGCTCGTTGGCTCAACGAACTTCTCTTTGTAGAACTGCTCACCATAGATTGATGACCTCTTCATAACGGTGATGTCAGCCCGGTGAATGTATGCCCTTGCGCTCAGGTTATCCATTAGCCTTGATACGTAGAAGACGTGGTCGAAGTGACCGTGGGTAAGAACGATGAACCTGACCTTAACCCCGAGCTCGCTTATTGTTTTTAGAACCTTATCCGGCTCAGCCCCGGCATCAACTATGAATGCCTCATCCCCCTCATAGACAATGTAAGTGTTTGATGCCAGTGGGCCCCCAACAATTCTTTTGTATGATACCAATTTCTTCTCCTCGTGATTGGTAATGATAGACATTATTATCAGCTGCTTCATGGATAATGACTTTTATTGCTCCTGGTTGTTGCTGAGCAGGTATTTATTGATGAGTATACACGTTATTTCTTGTTAGCTGTACGGTGAGCCGTGCATGAAGGCAGTCGTCACGGGGGCTACATCGGGCATTGGCCTCGAGCTAACTAGGATTCTGTGCGCGGAGAGAAAAGCAACTGTGCTTGGGGTTGGGAGAAGCGGTGATAAGCTGAGCGAGCTGGAAAGCGCTTATGGGGGACGCTTTGTCCCAGTCAAGGCTGATTTATCGAGCCCAGAGGGAGTTGAAATAGTCGCATCAGAGGCCAGGAACAAGCTTGGCGAGATTGACCTCCTAGTGAACAACGCTGGCTTTGGCCTTTACAAGAGTCTTCTCAAGCACAGCGATGAGGAGGTTTACTCGATGATTAACACTAACTTTGCCGCCCCAATAGTGCTGACAAAGAAGCTTGCTCCATACATGAAGAGGGGCTCCACAGTAGTCTTTGTTGTTACCGCGGGCGTTCACGTGCTTCTCCGCTCCCTCCCTCTATACGGGGCATCGAAGATAGGCCTTCACTACGCCGTCAAGGCCCTAAGGCATGAGCTGGGAGAGAAGGGGATAAACGTGTTAGCCGTGTACCCAGGAGCGGTTAAGACGAGGTTCCACGAGAGGGCTGAAAAAATTATTAGGGAGGGCGTTGAGCCAGGCCTCGTTGCCCGCGAGATAATGAGGGCGGTTGATAAGCGTAGAAAGGAGCTATATGTTCCAAGGTACTTAGCTCTGGCCAAGGTGCTATCATGCTTTCTCCCAGTAGTTGAGGGCCCAGCCGGGGACTAGCACATGTTTTCTCCAAGCAAAGATATTTAACCCGAGCTCGTCTTTTTTATTACCAGCGCTGATTAGACATGCCCTTCAATCCTCCCCTCCTCGCGAGGCTTCTCGAGAGCGATTCCGATAAAGGAGTTCTGGATAAAACGAGGGAGATGCTAGCTGAGCTCTTGTTGCCCAGGAGGATAACGGGGGAGGTAGTAGCAAAATATGTGAGGAAGGCCCAGAGAATTGGGGCCTGGAGAGCCCTAAGCGCGGAGGGGAGGGCACTGTTGCTCGTCGCGAGGCTCTGGGGGGAGATTAAGTCCCCTCTCATCAGGAGGATTATTTATAATCTACTAGTTGAGGTTGAGCTTCACACTACCCGTGGAAAAGCTGTTTTCCACGGGCTACTCATACAGCTCAAAAGAATAGCAATGGGCATTAGAAAGGTGGCCTTGGATTTAAAGATGTTGCTTGTTGAGGGGTTATCATACATGAACAGGCCATTGCTTTATAGAAGCGGTGATTAGTTAAGATAAGCTGCTGAGGGGTTAGCGAGTAAATGAGGGTTCTCGTCACTGGTGGAGCCGGGTTTATTGGCAATCACCTTGTTGATAGGCTTGTGAGCGAGGGCTTCAGCGTAAGGGTTGTCGATAACCTTAGTAGCAGCAGAATAGATTACATAAAGCGCCACGTTGATACCGGTAGAGCGGAGTTCGTGCTTGGGGACCTCAAGGACCCCTCCGTCGCTATGAGGGCTGCGAGCAACGTTGATGTTGTCTTTCACTTCGCTGCTAACCCCGAGGTCAGGCTGAGTTCAACAAGCCCTGAGGCACATTTCAACGAGAACATACTAGCTACGTTCAATGTTCTCGAGGCAATGAGGAAGCTCGGCGTCGGGGAGCTGGTATTCGCTTCATCAAGCACTGTTTACGGGAAGCCCGAGGACATCCTAGTTGATGAGTCAGCCCCTTTAAGGCCTGTGTCCGTTTACGGAGCTAGTAAAGTAGCTTGCGAAGCACTTATCCACGCTTACTCAAAGCTTTATGGGATAAGGAGCGTTGTTTTGCGATACGCAAACGTTGTTGGTCCAAGGCTCAGGCACGGCGTTATCTATGACTTCATAAACAAGCTTTTATCTAACCCGGGGGAGCTCGAGGTCCTGGGGGATGGGAAGCAGGCGAAGAGCTACATATACATTGATGACGCGGTTGAGGCAACCCTAATTGCGTGGAGGAGGAGCAATGCTTACTACGATGTGTTCAACGTTGGCTCTGGAGACTACGTGAGCGTTGATGAGATAGCTGATACAAATAATTGCTGATGTGATGGGACTAGATAGGCCTGTGAAAAAGTACAGGCCTGTTCTCCACGGCGTTGGTTGGCATGGGGACGTCAAGAGGATTGCATTGAGAATAGATAAGCTTGGGGGGCTGGGTTTCACGCCTAGGATGAGCTCTAGAGAAGCTGTCAGGGAGACGGCGAGGGGCTCCTCGAAGAGATAGTGAGCGAGAAGGGAGGGGCTGTCAAGCATATATAGCTTTGATAAACAATTAGTTGTTCATGGAGGCATTCTGGATTGATAGTGGCTGTTCCATGTATTAGGGCTGGCGAGAGGCTTTACGTTAGCCTTCACTTCGGCAGGTCACCGCTCATAGCGTTCGCCGAAGTGGACGAGAGGGGGTTCAGGATAATCGAGGTAGCAATGAACCCCCACGCTTCTCATGAGCACGGGAGGGGAGCGGGGATAATAGACTTTATTGCTTCCAGGGGGGCGAGCGCCGTTATTGTATCAGGCATTGGGAAAATGGCCTACGAGAACTTGAGAGCTAGAGGGATAAAGATATACTACGCTCCCGATGAGCATGGTAGGCCACTGAGCGTTGAGAGAGCCCTCGAGCTCCTAGTTAACAACCAGCTGGCTGAGATGGAGGAGCCCATTGGCCACCACGATGAGCATGGTCACGGTCACGGGCACCATCACTGATGAACACCTGTTTTGTCTCTTACGGGTGCTTTTGGATTGGATATCGTGCTTAGGCCAATAGGCTACGTTAGGCACGGTTACAGCGATGACTACATAAGAAACACTGTTGGGGGGGTTGAGGGATACATAGAGATTCTGCCGGAGTACGCTGATGGATTAGCAATGATAGAGGGCTTCAGCCACCTAATAGTTATTGCTTATTTAGACAAGGTTGGGGAGGAGGCGAGAAGGGTGCTGAGGGTGAGGCACAGGAGGCTGGCGAGGCTAGGCGTGAGGATAGATGACTTGCCCGAGGTGGGGGTGTTCGCCACTGATAGCCCACACAGGCCCAACCCATTAGCCCTAAGCATAGTTAAGCTACTGGCAGTGGAGGGAAACAAGCTGAGGGTGTCTGGATTAGACCTATTCAACGGGACACCGGTGCTTGACATAAAGCCATACGAGCCGAGCAGAGCAATAAAAGAAGTAGAGACGCCGCCGTGGTACAGGGAGCTGGAGAGAAGAGCGAGGGAAAAGCTGGGGGCAGAGGGGCCATTATAGCTAATGAAAAAGCGCTAACATATATTATTAGATTAAACTAGGAAAAACGGTCATTATGGATTTGCTTTTAGCCCTAGCCATGGCCCTAGCATTATTTCACTTCGGCTTCCCTCTATCGTATTATCTTTACTTGAAGAGAAGGTGGCTGAACAAGCCCTGGGACATAAGGAGGGATCCATCCTACAGGCCGAGAGTATCGATAATTGTTCCCACCTACAACGAGGCTTTGCTTATTGAGTCAAAGCTTGATGACATAGCGAGGCAGGATTACCCAAAGGACCTCGCCGAGATAATTGTTGTCGACTCTGCTAGCACTGATGGGACTCCGGGGGCCGTTAAGAAGTGGATTACTAGTCGCAGAGGTGTCGAGGTCAAGCTTATTGAGGAGAGTGTTAGGAGGGGTAAGGCTCACGCTCTAAATAAAGCCCTTGAAGTCGCTACGGGAGACGTAGTTGTTATTACGGATGTTGACTCGGCGTGGCTGTCTAGAGATACACTGGCGAGTGTTTTGTCGTGGTTTAGCGACCCACTAATTGGCGCGGTTACGTGTCTCAAAGTTCCAGCTGGAGAAAGTTTTATTGGTGTTGAGAGGAGTTATAGAGATTACTACAATGTCATCAGGCTTGGTGAGAGCAAGAAGTTCTCGACACCAGTGTTTCACGGAGAGCTCGCGGCTTTTCGTAGAGACCTCTTAGTGAAGCTAGGCGGGTTTCCAGCAGATATTGGTGCTGATGATAGCCACACCGCGACGCTAGCGGCAATTAGTGGTTATAAAGCAATAGTAGTCGACAACGCTCTCTGCACGGAGCTAGTCCCGAGGAGAAGGTACCACACGTGGAGGATTAGGAGAGCTCAACACCTAATACAACACTTCATCAAAACCCTGAGCTTACTATCAAAGGCTCCAAGAGAGTTCAAGCCGATCCTACTAGCTGAGATGTGGCTACACTTATTCAACCCATGGCTATTAGTATTAGGTACAATAATCCTAATCTATAAAGTGTTGATAGGCTCGTTAGTAGCTTTAATACTATTAGTAATAGGTACAATACTACTTATGCTCAAGCAGTATAGAACATGGGTAGTAACACAAGTATACTTAATCACAGCAAGCATTAGGAACCTATGGACAAAGGAGATTATTTGGGAGAAACAGGAGAAGGAGATTACATCTTGATAAATAGAAAAGTATTGTTATCTATTCTCAAAAACATCTTTAGTGTCGTAGCAAATCGGCAAATTGTTTGGGTAGTTGCAATATCGATGAAGCTATGCTTAGAATCTCCTTAAATGTTGTTAGCTTCCCCTCCTTACTATCTGTTTTTCTTAGCTCCTCAATCAAGGGTAAAATCTTATTTAATACTTCAAGAGCTTGCAAATCATTTTGGGCAAGTTGTTGAAGCTCTTTAACTATCCTATCACTGTATCGATCAACGATTTCGTCAATATCAGGGCTGTTCTCTACATTATTTTGCTCCACATTTATTATTGTAATATTGATAGGGCTGTGTTTGATGTTAATGTTTTTATTGCTGGTTTTCTTAACATCGCTTCGGCGCTTAGCCCGTACAGCTGTACTCATGCAGATCCAACCTAAAAAGATAATTGATTCTTATAGTCATATATTCCTGACGCTCTAGGGTTATTCCATGTTAGGCTTTAACGTGTACAATAACAGGTTCAAATAGAGAAGCAGTAAATAATGCGTAGTATGCATGAATGGTTGAAGCTATAATATAATTGTTTATGTTAAGAAACTCATATTGGTGTAGTGTGCGAAGTTTGTCTATGATGTTTTGCAATTGGTTAAGTCTGGATAAATGCTATGATCAGAAATCTGTTTACTAGTAGAAGCATCTCTGTTAAGGCACTTGTTGGTACCGAAGCCATACTCACAGTAATTCCTAGAAAAATTGCTGTTGAACTTCAGCTACCTGTGATAAGGAGGAGAAGTGTTGCGACAGCTAAAGGAGTTGCGAGCTTGATGAGTACGTAGGCATGGTAGAGGTAATGGGTAGAAAGGCGTATTCACACATACTCATATCAGACGGCGTAGACATCGTGCTCATAGGTTCAATAACTCTCGAAGTAGAGCCAGTCACAGGAAGGCTTAAGGAGTCCAAGACATAGTTACTCTAGAAGACATATGTAATGATGATACTGTTCATACCACCATCCTACTACCCACACATAGGAGGCGTAGAGTACGTGGTTAAATCAGTTGCTGAGAGACTCGCTAAAGCAGGTCACGAAGTGGTTGTTGTTGCTGGAGAGCCAAACACCGACAGACCATATGAAGAGGTTGTTAATGGTGTTAGAGTTGTCAGGTGGCCTGTTTGGAGCCCTGGAAACGCCTACCACATTCCTAGGAGGAGAGGTGAGCTGGAGAATTTTTCAAAGGAGCTGGCTGGAGAGGTAGATGTTGTTCATGTTCATAGCGTTCACAGCGTATTCACGGTTTATACAGGGTTGGTAATAGCAAGTAGCAGTATATTTCCAAGAATTGTTATTACTCCACACTACCATGGGACTAGGCATACCTTTGTGAGGAGGGCTCTGTGGGTCTTTTGGAGATGGAGATTAGCAGAATTGTTGAAGAAAGTTAGCACTGTTCACGCCGTTAGCAGGAGATAAGCATTGATACTAGCAAGCCACTACCCAGAGGCTAGAAGCAAAATCGTTGTCATACCAAATGGTGTAGATGAGGATGTTCTCAGCTATAGGTGGTAAGGACAAAACAGCAACTACATAATTTATGCTGGAAGGGTAGATAGGTATAAGACACTAGAGATAGCGGTAGACATTGCTAAAGAGCTAAACCTAAGGTTGCTAATCGTCAGCAAAGGACCATACAGAGAGAAGCTGGTAAGGTATACAAGCAAGGTGTATGGAGGTGGTATAGAATTTTTAGAGCCACAACCAAGACGAAAATACTTGGAGCTACTATCGAGAGCAAGGTATGCAGTAAACCCAAGCAGACACAAAGCATTCAGTATGTTCACAGCAGAAGCACTAGCCTGTGGCGTACCAGTAATAACAACAGCTATAGTAAAATTCAAGATATGGTACAAACAAGGGGTATACCTCTGCAATAACTTTGAAGAGCTAGAGAAGCTACTATCCCTCATAATAAAGAGCGAAGAAGAGGTAAGGAGAGCCTTAATTGAATACTCGCATCAATTTAGACAGTTATTTAGTTGGAATAACTTAGCAGACAAATTCATATCAATAATTAATTCATTTACTCGTAAGTAGTGTAAAAAGTGAAATAATTTATTTCAATTGAATTATGGTGTGATAAAATGTCTTTCTTTAATGCTGATATTATAATATTATCGCATGAGTATCCGCCATATGTTTTTGGTGGTGTAGCAACATACATTAAGAACGTAGCTGAATTGCTCGCTCAAAAAGGGTGGAGGGTTCTTGTAATAGCAGGTAAGGCCTCGTTAACAGAAAGAATAATTTGCAGAGAAATTAATAATAGTTTAAGGATTTGCAGAATATACTTTCCTGAAATACCGCCACGCTGGTTTTTATATAGCTTAATCATACGTGAGTATCTCAGAAAGCTTATAGAGAAAATGAAACATGGTGTTGCGGTGTTAACAAATGGGTTTAATGCATGGTTAACATTTAGAGGTTTGGATGATCTTGGAGACAGGTACCGATTAATTACAATATTTCATGGTTCTCTCTATGTTTCTTTAACATACTATAGCTCAATATTCAATTCAAAGAATCTGACCTACGCATTTCTTTCTCCTCAGGAACTCCTATACTTTTTAGAAACTCCACTATTTGATGTCTTAACTAGAAATGATTTATGTATAAGTGATTATTACGCATTTGTTGCTAAGCATGTTTTTCACGAATTTAGGCAACTATACAGATATTTTGACGATAAGATTAGGCAAAGAGGAGTTGTTTTGTACCCGGGCATAGAATTTGAAGAGCTATACAAGCTTAGACAAGAAAGCGAGAAAAAAACTAAAAACAAGATTATAGCGGCATTTGTAGGTAGATTATTCTACTCAAAAGGCGTTGTCTATGCGGTACAAGCTATAGAATACCTAGTGAAGGAGCTTCACGAAAGGAACATAGAGTTGTGGATCTTTGGTAAAGGACCTATCGAGACTTGGCTAAAGTGGTATATTAAGAAAACTCAGCTCTCTAGCTATGTAAAGCTATTTGGTCATGTTCCGAGAAGTACGTTGCTTAGCATTCTTGCAAAATATGTAAATGTTTTGCTACACCCAAGTCTATATGAGGCGGCACCACTAGCAATTATGGAGGCACAAGCACTTGGAATACCAGCAATAACATTTGACTTACCTTGGACGCCTGAATTTATACTACATGGTACAAATGGGTTTAGAGCTACTTACCCAGACATCACAGGACTTGCAGAATATAGCATCAAAGCCGTAGATCTAAACATGCAAAAGATAATGTATACGGCAAAAAGCTATGATAGGAATCAGACATACAAGGAGCTTGAAGCCTTAATTCTGAAAAGCTTAATTTAAGTTAAAAGACTGAGCTCCTAATGAACTCTGATAAAGTATTAATGTCTATGAATAACATTGATGTGCTATTTGTTTGTAATTATTTAGGGAGAGCTGAAGCAGCATATAGAAGAGTTGAATATTTTATGAAATATCTTAGGGCAAGAGGTATGAAGGTTGCTTGCATTGGTGTCACTCATGTAACTCGTCATAGCATTGTAAAGTCGTCTGAAGAGTGCTATTCGATACCATTAGCCATTTCATCACGTAGTCTTGCAGTTCTTTTAATAAACTTTTTACTATCCTTTTCGCTTATTTTACTAATTTTAATTCTAAGACCTATGGTAATAATAATCAGCATCCCTGATTCATACTTAATTTTAGCGTCCTACATCGGTGGCGTGCTGACAGGATCAAAGATTGTTATAGATATTAGAGATCCTCAAGAGGAAATAATGTCGTTTACGTATAGAAAAGGTCTTTCTGGTTTTATTGCTAAGGTTTACAAGCACATTAACTATGGCATATACAAGAGAGCACATATCATTATAGGAGTGACAATAACGCCCGTTAACTCGCTAATTCGAAAATTATACAAACCTGTTTACCTTATACCTAATGGTGCAGACCTAAATGTTTTCAAACCACTTAACAAAAAAGAGGTGCGACAAAGATTTGGGTTAAGCCAAGAATCCTTACTTATTGGATTCGTAGGGGGGCTATCTTCGTATGGATATTATAACGTCTTGCCAGTATTAATTGCAATTCGGAGGATTAGGAGAGAACTAGGTATTGATATTAAGTTTGTGGTGGCAGGCCCTATTCTTGATGATGGTATTAAGCGTATAATTGATTACTTTAGAGATGAATTCATTTATATGGGAGTTCTAGACGCAAATAATATTGTGACATTATTATCAGCTTGCGATATCAGTGTTGTTCCAAGAATAGGAGATCCTGTTTATAATTATGCTGTTCCAGTCAAGTTTTACGAGTATATTGCTGTAGGATTACCTGTAATTGCTATAGCGAATAAGCGGAGTGAACTAGCAGAAATTGTTGAGAAGAATAAGCTAGGCGTAGTATGCGAGCCCCAAGATTATGCTTGTATAGAAAAAGCAATTAAAGCACTAGCTATAAACAAGAATTTGCTAGATGAATTCAGGAAAAATGTTCTCACCTTTAGAAAACATATTGATCGAAGAATTGGAGCTGAGAGATTGTTTAAACTTATAAGCAGATTGATGCAGGCTGACAAGCTTGGGGCCTGAAGAGAGAAAAACCATCATTATTTTATTAATAACTCTCATCCTCATACTATATCTGATGTTTTTGACTTGGAACTCCAGTTCGTTTATAGACGTGTGGCCTCTGAAAGGAATCTTCTGGGAGATGGTTGTTGTAATTGTTGCGATTACTTCGCTTTCATATTTACTATTTGATAGCAGGGCTTCAGTGATTATTCCTTTGATTACTCAGGTATTCCTAGTAGTAGTCTTACCCATTCTAAAGTATCCTAACGCACTAAGTATTACGGGTCCTTGGGATAGTACGGCCCATTATTCGTTTGCTAAGTGGATTATTGTCAATGGCCGTGTCGATACAGCTGGAATCCTATATTATTCCGACCAGTATGGCTATCATCCCGGCAACGGTATTGTGCCAGCGTCGTTGAGCCAATTGTCTTCGATCACCCTTGGGTGGAGTATGAATATAGTGCTCATAGTGATATACACGGGGTACATTCTGTTCATCTTAACAACGCTGAAAAGCGTTGGATGGCTGAAGTCGGAAAGCATAGATATACGTAGAAGCCTGTGGCTATTAGCGATCCCTACATTATCAATATCGTTGCCGGTTTATTACGGTGGCGTGGAAATCGGCTACATATATATTGGAGGGATTCTATATGCTCTTATAAGATTAATGAAACGAAAATACCGAATATTGAGGAGCATAGCATTAATGCTTGTAATATTTGGAGGCCTGCTCACCACTCACTTCTCCACAACTGTAATAATACTTGCCTACATGATGATCATCATCTCCGTGTCGATTACTGCAAAATTATTCAATAAAATAGATATTGCAGGGATCGCTCCGAAAGTAGTGATACCGACTTTCATAATGTTATCCACTTTCGTGATATATGAAATTTACTCAGACATATCCTTGTTTACTGGTGTTGCCGGAGGAGCGATACGAATTTTGTATTCGTTGTATATAAAGGAAATTCAAATAGCAAGAACAGCGATAGAAACTAAAGGAGTGACTTTTTTGGAACTCGTACAATACCTAATGAGTTATTATGCAAAGACTGTCATCTTCCTCGCTTTGATCTTTATTCATACAATTAGGTTATTAGTAAAATGGCGTTCTTTAGACCATGATGAAAAAATGCTTGCGTTACTTTTATTTGCATCCTATCCAACTTGGATAATTGGCTGGGCTGGAGTCGGATCCTTCCTATCTGGAGCCAGGGCCTCTAACCTTATCTGTTTCTTGCTCTTAGTGAGTCTCGCCACTATGTATGAAAAACTATATGGATTCTTAACTAAAGGTAGCAGGTTTGCTTTCCCTCTGGTTCTAATTGTCTTAGGTTTCGTAGCAAACTTTGGACTTCCCTTTATGCCAATTATAAGAGCTGGCGGTGACACCTATACTTATGCTGTATTTTCTCAGAGTGGATTCAGCGACTATGTTTTACACCCGGTAGTATATGCATCTTCATATGACGGCGCTTCATCGTTCCTTTGTCTATCACCATATATTACTTTCGGACTCTGTGATATAATGTGGCAAACTCCAAGAATACCGAGACATGGTTATATATCACCTCCCAGGGTGCTAAGCCCTGAAGGCATTATAGAAGTTATAGGAAACTATTTAGGTAAGCAAGTTATAGTTCCACAGCCTCGAAGGGATAGACTTATACCGCCCCTCATTGGATATTATAGCTTATATGAAAAACCATTCTACTTCTTGCTAGGAAGCGGAAAAGGCTTGATCTACAATAATGGCGTCTATACATTATTTTTAGTGTAAGTGGTGTTTGCATGTATATTAAAGCTTTGTATAGTACTATACTCTCCTTTCCTACCTCCCACTACATTAGTTGTTGGAGACTTGTTGCCAAAACTACTCACCTTATAGTATTCTTGATAACAGATTCTGGTCTCATTGGCGTAGGAGAGGGTACGCCATATAGCACGAGTATTGTGGATGATTACGCTAAAACATTGTCTTTAAGTAGGGCGATTCAGGGGTTATCCCTCGAGGACGTATCAAATACTTTGAGATCTAGTGAATATGGCGAGTTTAGAAGTGGTAAGCAGGTGAATTTTGGGGCTTTCCTTGCACTTGAGTCAGCTGTGGTACATGCTCTCGCACAGTCTGGAAAAGCGAGGTATGAGGCTGAAATACTGGGAGGCGTGTACAGGACGGAAATACCAGTAGCCTACACTATATTCCTAGGTCATCCCGTTATCATGTCACGTAGACTGGAGGAAGCCATTAAGTCGGGCTACAAGCATGTTAAGTTCAAGATACCATGTAATCTTGAGGAGCTTAGAAGAGTAGTTGAGGCTCTACACTCTGTGAGAAAACAATATAGTGAAGAAGTTGCCTTAAGAGCCGATGCCAATGAGTGTTTTTCCACCCTAGAGAAGGCGGAAAAAGCGCTCTCACTCATGGAAAGATATAGCGTTAACATAGTCGAGCAACCCATGCCACGGGACAGGCTCGGAGACACTGCTAAGTTGAGGAAGAGATTCTACCCAGCCATTGAGATAATGCTTGATGAAAGCCTACGAAAACCCTCAGACATAGAATTATTTGCCCACATGGAGGTTGCGGATATAGTTAACTTTCATCCATCTAAACTGGGTTGTTTAACGGTTACACGCGAAGCAATACTGAAAACACAAAAACTGGGCTTAAAAGCCAATATAGGATCGTCACTGATGACCGAGATCGGGCTATTCCACTACTTGAATCTAGCTGCATCTATACCACGATTAGACTATCCGCTAGAAGAACTGGGCCTCTGCAATTTATATGGTTATGGAGTAACACGAAATCCATTAGAAATATATAATGGAATACTACGTCTCCAAAATACTTCCCCGTTAATCTCGAACTTGGATTTTAATCTCATGGCAAAATTTGTTATTAAAAAACATGCTTTTTTAATTAATCAAATACAAGCACTTCTAGGAGGAAGTCTTAGAATGATAAGGCCTCGCCGAGCGAGAACCCGGTAGGCGTTATTGTATGGATAGAGATAGAATTAGGATATTGTACATTGGCCCGATACCTCCAGAAGTGGGAGGACGCTTTTATGGGGGAGTAGCGACACATCTATGGGAGCTAGCGACGCAAGTGAGCATGAGAGGATACGATGTATAAATATTAGCCGATGACGCGGTTTTTTCTCCAAGTAAACTCGTGATTAGAAACACTGATAATGTGAAAATAATAATTCCTCCTCGCAGATCCATAAAAGCACTTAGGGCGGTGAGGCTCTGGTCAACTTCTAAACGGCTTAAACTAAATACAAAGTTCTTGGATTTCCTCGACCTTAAAGAGAAGCTATTTATATTATACTTAGCAGATGTTTTAAGAGAAATCACGGATCTTATAAAGCCAGATCTAATACATGTTCACTCACTACTTCATCCTTCTAATCTAGCACTGAGGATTATCGATCCACCTATTCCAATAATCATAACAGATCATGGAGCGTACTGGGAGGTTAAAAAGCAGAGAGCTGGTTTACTAAAGCTAGGGCTAGCATTAAGCATCACTGAATTACGCCGCGTTGTATGCGTCTCAAACCATGTCAGAGAGAAACTGTTGAGTTTCTACCCGGTCTTGTCTAAACACTTCTCTACACTAATCAGCCCCGACAACATCATCGTTGTTCACAACCCTATAGACGCAGCCAAATTTTCCATATTGGATCCGGAGAGATTGAAGGAACTAAAGGGAAAAATTGGAGGAGACAAGAAAACAGTGTTTTTCTCTGCCGTCACAGACCCTATTCAAAGAAAACGCTTGGATCTCCTATTAAAGGCCTTTATGGTAAATGACTACATAAGAAAAAAACTGTAGGCTCATAATTGTAACCAATGAGGAGGGGTCTCCCATGTGGAGAAATTTATTTTACAGATTTTACAGAATAGACTAGACTTGATCGTACGAAGCAGAGTTCCATAGAGAGAGCTCGTAGAGTATTATTCGGTGGCAGAGGTTTTCGTAATGCCGTCTTATACTGAGCCGTTTGGATTGGTGTATATTGAGGCCTTAACCTTAGGTACACCAGTAGTTGGGAGCTATGAAAGCGTGAAGGGACTAGAAGAGCTACTAGGTATGTATATATATAGGTGAGAAATTTGATCCTCGGTATGAAGGGGAGAAAGAACTAGCAGAAAAAATAGTAAAAGTCTTGAATTCGAATATTGATAGAGAGCTCGTAAAGAACAGAGTACGTGAGAAGTTATCTTGGGAAGTGAGGTTTAAAGAATATGATTCTCTATATAGTAAGATTTTAGAAGATGGAGAGAGTTTCAATGCTTTGCTCAAATAACTTTGTAATAATGGGCGTGAGCGGGGGTTTTCCAAGTATTGTTGATAGGGTATTATCTAAGCTTACGGGTTTAAAAGTCCGAGATGTAGACTTATCCTCGGCCAAAGCCGTGGTAGCAGTAAGCGATGAGAATTGCATATTAGAAAAAGAAGGCCGTCTCATCGTATTTTACGGTGTCTTTCTAGGAGAAAACCCTCACTCTTTATTCGGTAAACTCAATAATTTCGAAGTTTTTTCTAGGGAATACAGGCACCAAGGAGTAGTTGCGTTAATTGATATTGGGGAGAAAACCATCAGGATAATAGGAGACCCTGCTGGCACTAGGTCAGTGTTCTACTTTGTAACTCCAGATGCTTTCATAATATCGACCGATATGAAGTTATTGAAGGATGTTGCACGAGCTCTAAGTATTCGGTTTAGATATGATGTCTTAGCCTTATATGAAATCATAGTATTTGGTTACATCGTCTCTAGAAGAACTATATTCGAGAATGTTCATAGAATGCTCCCAGGCGAAATCCTCACCGTGCAAGTAGGCGGAGGCTTCCTCGAACATCATATAAGCAAGTACTGGGACTTAGTACCAGCAAATAACCCACAGGAGGAAAGAAAACCTGTGGCAAAACTAATAGGGAGCCTGATTAACCACCTGGATGATTACTGTGAGGAGACATCTGGATCAGAAATAGCGGTGGCGGTCTCAGGAGGAATAGATTCATCACTATTGTTGCTACTGGCCTCGAAGGCTGAGAAATGCAGACAAATACGTGCCATACACGTGAACCTAGAAAACCTAGTGGAATTCTTACTCTCGAAGCTTATCATAGCTAAGACTAAAACTCCGTATTATGTGCAGGTTTTTCCAATAGAAAAACTAAAAAAGAACTACATTCGATTACTCAGTAATTTACTAGAGGTTGTTGGCTACCCCAGGGAAGGAGACGTTGCACTACCCTACCTGATACTAGCCCAGATTGAAAGAGATAAAGGAATAAGGTTCTCTATTGGAGGGGACGGAGCCGATTCTATATATGGAGGCTATGACTACTACAAATTCTTTGCTACACATTTGTTGTTGGAGAAGAGAATACCTGATTTATTAAGGCTCATAAAGATTCTTGGAAAATACAATTACAATCGTGAGAAGCAATATTCTATAATACTTCGAACTATTCTACAATTTGCTATGAGATTTTATCCAATACGATACCAATACATCAAGTTGCGTTTACACAGGCGCTCTTCAATACAAAACAAGAGACTGAATAAATTAATTGCTCAATATCTTGCCGAATTAAGCAATAATTTGTATGATGCTTCAGCACATGATTACTACCATGAAATACTAGGAAGAATGCTTACTCTCAAGGCATCGCATCTTGTCTATACTCGTGTGAAAGCAGAGGAGTCACGTGGAATAACGGTCTTCTTGCCTTACGCGCTAAGAGAGACCATAGAATTGATCATGCAGATTCCTCCTGAATACTTCTTCCTTCCCATAGGGTCGAGGAGTTTACCTAGGTTGATTCTTAAGTATTTTAGGGTGCCTCCCGCTCTCTATTTACAGTTCAAGAGCGGGTTCAGTACTACTGTCCACATTCTGAGAGACTCCGAGATCTCATTGTACATGAAGAATTTCGTAAACAAGTGCTGGGTATCAATGTATATTAAAACAGATAAATTAACACCGTTCGAAATACATAATCTTTTTAATGCTTGTCTAGTAACTAGTCCCTAGCTACGTGTTATCTTATGTTGTTTACCAATTATATTTAATTACCGTGGAAGAATGGAGAGGTGGTGTAATGGAGGCTTGGAGAATATCCGTGATCGGATTAGGTTATGTTGGTCTTCCGACGGCTGTTGTTTTTGCTAGTAGGGGTTTTAGTGTTGTGGGTGTTGACGTTGATGCTGGCAGGGTTGGAGCTGTGAATAGTGGTTGGTGTTATCTCAGGGAGCCTGGCTTAGATGTCTTGCTTAGGGATGTCGTTTCTAGGGGGCTTTTGAGGGCTACTACTGAGGCTGTCAAGGCTGTTAGAGAGTCTGATGCCGTGGTTATAGCTGTCCCCACTCCTCTAAGGGATGGGGTTGCAGATCTCTCTTATCTGAGAGAAGCATTGCTTGCTGTCCGGGAGGGCCTGCATAGGGGTTTACTCGTCGTTATCGAGTCTACTATTCCGCCTGGTACTACGGTTGGCTTCGCTAAGCCTTTGCTAGAGGAGTCTGGGCTAAGGGTTGAGGAGGACTTCTACCTAGCACATGTCCCGGAGAGAATCGCGCCTGGCAGGGCCATCGAAGAGTTGTTGAGTATGCCTCGTGTAGTGGGAGGTGTTGGGCCTAGATCAACTGAGAAAGCGCTTGAACTATATAGCAGAGTAAACGCTAAGCTGTTGCCGACTGATGCAACCACGGCTGAGTTCGTGAAGCTCATTGAGAATACTTATAGAGACTTGAACATAGCGTACGCCAACCTACTGGCATCTATGGCTGAGAAGCTTGAGATAGATGTATATGAGGCTATAAGACTAGCAAATACACACCACCGTGTAAACATACACATGCCTGGAGCAGGTGTTGGAGGCCCCTGTTTAACCAAGGATCCATACATGCTTGCATCAGTCCTCCCCGACTTTTGGGGAACGGAGCTAGTCAGGCTTGCTAGGAGGATAAACGAGTACATGCCCAGGCACACCGTTGAAATAATCGAGAAAGCCCTAGGAGACATAGGAGTAAGCATTAAGGATGCTAGAATAGCCGTACTCGGCGCTGCATACAAGGGTGGCGTTGACGACACCCGTGAAAGCCCAGCTAAATACATAGTTAGAGAACTACTCGAAAAGGGTGCTAGTGTGATCGTGTACGACCCATACACCATGGAGTCCTTTGGAGCCGAGAGAGCCGGGTCACTCGAGGAAGCGGTTAGAGGAGCTGATGCAATAGTGATAGTTACTGACCACCCTGAGTTCAAAGACATAGACTTGGATAAAGCCTCGAAGCTCGTGAGGCACAGGGTAATAATTGATGGCAGGAGAGTAGTAGAGCCGCATCAGGCTGTTAAGCACGGCTTCAAGTACTATGGGGTTGGATACGGCAGGGCGTTCAAGCTGTGAGTATAGCTATAGTCGTGGGTACTAGGCCGGAGATCATTAAAATGGCCCCTGTTGTCAAGGAGCTTGAGAAGCGTAGAGTAGAATTCATCTTCATTCACTCGGGTCAGCACTACGACTACGAGATGAGCCAGGTATTCATAGAGGAGCTCGGGTTGCCGAGGCCCTATGAGAGCTTCGAGCTGGAGAATAGTAACCCGGCTTCCCAAATGGGGGAAATGATGATTAAGCTAGAAGAAGTCCTTGAAAAACACAGGAGACCCAGGGTTATGTTGATACAGGGAGACACTAACACAATGCTTGCAGCAGGTCTCACAGCGTTGAAACTAGGTATTAGGATTGGGCATGTAGAGGCTGGTTTGAGGAGTTTTGACTGGAGGATGCCCGAGGAGCATAATAGGAGGATGATCGACCACGTCTCACACTACCTCTTCGCTCCAACCGAGATAGCGAAGAAGAATCTACTAGAAGAACACGTATGGGGAGAGATATTCGTGACAGGTAACACAGTCATAGACGCTATTGACATGTACTTCGACAAGGTAAGAGAAGTAGAAGACAAAGTACTCAGCCAGGTGAAGTTCAGAGAGTACGTGCTAGTCACGTTCCACAGAGCTGAAAACGTAGACGACCCGCACGTCCTACGAGACTTCGTAAGAATACTCAGAAGGAGCCCGATACCAGTAGTCTACCCAATACATCCGAGGACGAGGAGGAGGCTACAGGAGTATGGCTTGTGGGGCCAGGTCGAGGAGATACCTCACCTACAAATACTCCCGCCACAAGGATACTTCGAGTTCCTAGCACTCATGAAGAACTGTAGAGTTATAATGACGGACTCTGGAGGATTACAGGAAGAAGCTACACACCCAAAGATACGAAAACCAGTATTAGTCTTAAGAACATCAACAGAGAGGCCTGAAGCAGTAATACACGGATTTGCACGGGTAGTGGGAATAAATCCAGTTGTGGTACTAACAGAGCTTGAGAAAATACTTAATGAAAACCTCAAGCTACCAGAGCAATCACCATTCGGGGATGGAAAAGCAGCAATGAGAATAGTGGATATAGCTTTGTCAAAACTAGAAACATAAAAATTCTTAAGGTTTAGGCATTCTACCCTATCTTCTCTCTCCTAAGTTCAAATACCACTGTTCCTCCAGAAGTATAGGGTTTTCCCGGGTCGGGGCATTGAATATAACCGATCTCGTCTTGCTCACCTATACCGAGAACTTTTGCTGATACCCCTTTGAGGAATGGTGATATTAGTGTTAGCATTGAGCTTAGTGCATGTATACATATACCTTTCCTCGCATCAGATATGTAGAATCTCTCTACAGTAAAGCAGTCACCTGGTTTATAGCCCATAGCGCATTCCCCTTTAACTTCTTTAACACATATTTTAACCCTGTATGGGAGACCCATAGATTACCCTCTCTTCAATAACTATCTAAACTTGCTTATTTTTCTTATATTGCCTCTAGAGGTTCAGAGCTATTAGCATATTACTGCTGTGTGTATTAGTCGAGGCGTTGCTACGCGCATGTGTTCTCATGATCACGCCTACACATGTTTGAAGCTATGATTTATTTGTGAATGTGACTGGTATGACGATGAAGTATTATGCTAGTTCGCTAGGGTTCTGAATATTTACTTGTTGCAACGGGAAACGACTCTGAGGCAGGCGATACAGCTCATAAAAAAGAGGAAGGCACAAATGGTGAATGGCCTTGAAACACTAGCAATAGAGTAAAAAGACAGGAAAGAAGGGTCAAGTAGCGGAAAAGCTGGCGGGGCAGGTGCTTATGTATAGGTTACCGCGCCGCAAGCTAAGATGGCTTACAGCATAAAAATGTGTAGCGACAGTTATACGGGAAATAGCATGGTTAAATCAAGCAACTTAATGGAAGTGGAACTGATACTTTCATGAACAATAGCTTGCTTAATGATTAGCAACAAACACATTTGTTCATGTTTGTCGACAAACATCAACAAATACTTTTTCATGGTTTTTTGTTTGTTGTTCATGGGGAGGATCCTCCCTTCTTATGGAGTTGAGCCTCCATGGATTCTGCTCATGTTGGGAGAATCCGGTGGAGCTATTGCTTTATGGGAGAATCCCCCTCTAATTGCTTCTTCCATGTTTAGCTTGCAAGCTGAATTAAAAAGGTTTGAGAACATATGAGCTACAACCAGCATGATTAAATCAAGCAACTAATTAAGTCTAGCTAAGATACTTTCATGTACAACTGAGAGTTGGAAAAATCATTTGAGCATGTTTGTGCATGTTTGATATCAAACATGTACAACTGCTGAACATGAATATTTGAACATGGAGAAGCTTCTGATGGCTTCTCATGGTTTCTGTAAACATTTGAACACGAAGCATTTGAACTTAAGGCTGTTGAACATGAGGATTTGTACATGAAGATTTGAACATGAATAGTTGAACATGGAGATAAGATCCTCCCAAGTTTTTTCCTGTTTTCAAACGCTTTGAAAACGCTTTATGTTCGACTTCCTCATATGGAGTGATATCAAACGTTTGGAAACGGCGCAAATGTCGGAGAATCTCGTCCGTGAAGTGGCTTCATCATCGCTTTTTCCACACTGTTGCTTTATCGATGAAGAGCCAACATCATGGGAGGGAGATCCTCTTTCACTATTACCTACTTCTATAAACGGGCACTTCGTTGTTTGTTAAAGCAATCGTGCACAAACGCTTCATGCACAAATAAGAGTGGGGGATCCTGTTCTATTTGTGCTTTTTTTAAGCGATTAAAGACTTTTCATGAACAAACATAAACAAATATAAGCCTCATTTGTCCATATTTGTTTATTGAACAATAGGTGGTTTGAATGTTAGCTACTATTACTACTACCACTGAAAAGCAGAAATGCATTGTGAAGTACCTCCTGGAAGACCCTACATTAAGCGAGAGGCAAATAGCGAGGCTGTGCGATAGCACGCAGCAATACGTGAACTGGCTGAGAAAAAAGCTTATGCGTGAACTGCATGGATCCTCAAAGATTGAGGAAAAAAAGAAGGAATACAACGAAGAAATAAGGGATACGAAAAGGTATGCTGGGCCGGGAACAAGCGAGGCCGTGAGGACGCTGGGAAAAGACTATGCCGAGACAATCGAGAAGCTCAGCGAGAAGAGATCGTGGTTCACTAATGTTTTAGTTGACCTGGGATTCGAATCAATACTCATGGCCTTCCAGTTTGCAAAAATAGACCCGAAGGACATCCCAAGAAAAGTTGAGGAGTTTGATAATCCTGAGAAGTTCAAGGAGTTCGTGAGGAAATACTTAGCAGCAATGATTGAGGCAAGCTCTGATGCAACCAGCGCAATACTTGAGAGAGACAAGAGGATAAAGCAACTTGAGAACGCCCTGAAGGTTGTATCAGCATTGTTCTGGGGATTGAAGAGAAGGGTTGAGGAGCTAGCATTCAAGATGAACATAGCCGAGACGCTCATATCAAGGTATGGGTTGCAGGACGAGTACATACAGACGCTTATGCAGGCAAACATAATACAGGTATTAACTAATGCGCTTTTTGAACCTGCACAATCACAGCCACAGGCTCAGAAAGCAACAGCAGAAGCGATGATAACGGTGCAAAGAGAGAATTCTGGGAGATAACCTAAATAGAAGATTGCCCAGCTCAAGAAGTAGCTAAAACTAATCAAGGCCAAAAAAGATAGAAAGCAAAAAGATAAAGGAGGCTTGCGGATGTCGCTATGTTGAATAAGCTCTACTTAGCCTACCTCAGGAAAGTTGGGGATTCTTTGTGGGATGAACTTATTCGCGAGGAGGCCAGGTACAGGTGGTTTATGAGGAACGCTGCCGAGGTCGTCGGGGTTCTGGAGAGCGTTGGGGCTACATACGCCTTGTATAAGTTTAGGAGGTCTTTCGAACACGTCTCTGTAGACCAAGACATACTTGTTAAAGTCGAGGATGTTTCCAGGGCTGTTAGATCACTGGTCTCTAGGAGTTTTAGAGTTATTGTTTGGGAGCCGTGCACGGTCACCCTTAGTAGGAGTGGATTTATTGTTGACCTCTACACGCACCCTTTCTTCGCATGGGTTGTCTACATGGATGGTGAGAGGTTCATATATTGCTGTGTTGATGAGGTTGATGTTAAAGGTTCAAGCGCGAAGGCTCTGAGTAGAGAGGCCGAGGTAGCTGTTGCTACTGCACATGCTGTTTACAAGGAGCACGTGGTTCTATTAATGGATTGCCTAGTAGCCTGGAGCTAGATGAGCAGGGGGATTTGGAGTATAGCGGTAGAGCATGGTGTCGATGAAGCACTAGAGGCTCTATTAGAAGCGTGTAGCTTTGTGAGAAGGGGGCTTGTTGAGGCGCCGTATAGGCTAAAGCCACACGTATTGTTCAAAGCGTATACCCACAAAGCCTTCCACGACACGCTCTTCCGTAGCACACTACTCAATATATACAGGTACATGGCTAGGAGAGATGCGGGTTTAAGGGTCTCGACTAGGTTAACCAGGAAGAGCTACTAGGAGAGCTACTATGAGCACGGGCTTAAAGCTACGTAGATGAGATGGTAGCACACTCAACCCCCGGTATCGTGGTGTTATTTGGCGAAGCTGGGAGCGCCCTGATGAGGCTTCTTCTTGGAACATTTTCTACTCGAACTTGGCGTGGCTACTAGGCTAAAATGCGACCTTGGGAACCAATGCTGCCTTAGCCATAGATGATACCGTGCACGGGCTCTTACACTCTACTACTACCATGATAAACCACGATGTTATCGTTAATTAAGCAATATTGCATGTGGCAACATAGGGCTCTAGATGGTAGCACATGGTATCAGTAAGAGCGAATTAGTCCCCCGGGTTAAGGAGTTCTTGAGGGGGTTTAAGCAGAGAGGAGATTAACCAGCTTAGCCGCGAGGAGTTCGCTAGGGCTATGGGCGTAGACCCCCTCAACACACCATCCGAGTATAAGCGAGAGCTCGTTAAGCTTAACACTAAGCTCACTAACACGTCTGCCAAGCTCATCAACCACTCTAGCAAGCTTTAGAACCTGCTTAATCCTAGACCTAGGACTCTCATATGTTGATATGAGCTGTAAACTTTGAAAAACACTATAGCCAAGTTCGCGAGCAATCTCCTTATAACTTAAACCCTTAAACCTGCGAGGTTTGCAAGGCATTAATACATGAAGAGGCGTTGAGGATAGTAAAACAAGTTAGGTACGGAAGATCACTGGGACTATCGCTTAGTATTAACGAGCCTAACAATCATAGTGCTATTATTGTTTTGCATTCCTTTTTACATCACCAGCTACACCAAGTTCCACAGCCTCCTCAACACTTTTAATATACGCAAGCAAATCATACAAATTGAGAGGCAAGCTTGTAAAGCTCAGAATGGAGAAGTCCAGCAATCCGAGCATGTTTGTGAAGGGCTCGGATATAATAACTATGAGGTTGGTGATGAGATCTGCGTTCTTGGAATTGTTTGCCGTGGTCTGATGATGAGAAAAGTTTTCCCCTCTGTATTACTAAGAGTTTTTAAGTAAGGTGAGTAAGGGGGTATGTCAACAACTAGGGTTGCTATACTATTTATTATAGGGCTGTTGCTAGCAGTAATGGTGTTTCCAGTAGCGTTCTTTGTGTCAGCTGCTCTCGGCTATGTCTTTGGTGTTATAGCACTTGCTATAGGTGTTTAGCTAGCTGTTAAGAGGGCTGGTAGGACTCTGCCTCTAGTTCTAGGAATTGTATTGGTGGTAATAGCGGTAACCTCTATTGCTGGAACAGCGGTAATCCACATGACTGTATATAGCGTGAGTAAGGCTGTTGAGACAAAGCTTGTTTTTTGAGTTATTGGGCAGGCAGTAACTGTGGGTAATTGGGAGATAACTGTTCTGGGCGTGAAGGAGGCTAAGTATCTCAAGAGTGACGATAGCTACTACGCAGCTAATGAGGGTCAAAAAGCTGTTGTGGTAACACTGAGGATTAGGAACATTGGGAAAGAAACTAAGACATCTGATATCTGGGACTTCATCATAGTAACCAACGCCAACAAGAGCTACGAAAGCAAATAAGTTTATATCTTCGAACCCCTGTGGTCATGGGAGATAACAGGAGAGGTAAAGGCAAATGCAGTAACAGTGAATATATTAAATACATTCGCATCTATAGCTCCAGGAACACAGATAGAGGGAGACATACTGTTTGCAATACCACAAAACGAAGAGCCACAGAAACTACACTTCAAAGTAGGTATCATAGGGCCAGCAGAAGTCATAGTAACACTACGCTAAAGTAAACACCGCAAAGCAAAAAACACATTTTATCCTCAACCCACCCCTCAATATTACAGGAATCCTCAATCCACATACACCATCTGAAATAGTGCATTACTAATCTGTGTAGATGCCCATGGATAGGGATGAGAATAGTAACTTGATAGTAATTCAAAGCTTGTAGAAGCTACTTTGCATTGATGTGAAGGCCCTGTCTAGATCGAGCCCTACGCCGGAAGTCTGGGCTTGACGGAATGGTTAAAACGATACCAAATAATGCTATAGGATAACGTTATCCTAGAGAGCTGTCTAAACTCTATACGCGTCATAGGCTTTCTGGCTAATTATTGGAAAGGGTTCAACAACGATTTAATTAGTCTTCATAGAACCTCCACAAAGTTTTTTAAGAAACTCTTTATGAACCTCATAGAGTGGGGAGTGCATGCCTCCGAAGATCATTGCCATAGCTAATCAGAAGGGAGGTACAGGGAAGACTACTCTAACAGCACTCCTAACATATGGTCTGGCCCTCAGGAAGCGTAATGTTCTCATGGTGGATTTAGACCCTCAAAGCCACCTATCATCGTTCTTTCTTAAAATCAACGAGATAGAAAATGTTGAAGACGGCGTTTTAGAATTAGTCTCAATAGAGCACTCTAAGTTTAGGACAAGACCTGTTAACCTAGGTATCGAGAAGGCAGGAAAAGTCGGTTTAATTCCTTCTGGTATTAATTACATGATAAGGGTATATTCAGGAGAAGTACCAGCATGGAGACCTCTTGCTCTATATTCACGTATAATCACCGAACCAGCTATAAACAGAGACTATGAATATGTAGTGTGTGATACTCCTCCTGAGCTATTTCCGCCGACGATGTGGGGGCTCTACGCAGCTGATTATATAATTATACCCACAAACCTTGAAGAGCTTTCTCTTGCTGGAATAAAGTTACTACTCAAACACGTTATCCCCGACGTAATAATAAATGGTAATAATAGGCTGAAGGTGTTGGGAGTTGCTGTAATTAACGTCACAAGGCATGTGAAACCAGAGAGTATAGAAAAAGTTGAGGATGCATTTAAAAGGTTCATCAAAACCCTGCCAGCCACTATCTACAACAGAATATACAGGAGGCCGTTCTTCACGACAGTAATATACAGGTATGACGAGCTAAGAGACTTAAGCTATAGACCTAGAAGGTGGGAGGTGCCACTTAGTAGAATCGTTAGTAGACAGAAAGAACTAAAAGAAACAATAGAGGGTTTTGCGAAGGAGGTTGAGGAAAGGATAGAAAACTTTGAGGGTGTATCGTGATGAAGAAATGCATTAAATTGCCCGAAGAGCTTGTTAACTGGCTTGAGGAGTTCTCTAGACAAATTGGAATGAAACCAGATAATTTTATAGCAAGCGTTTTATATAGATACTATGATGTTTGGAGAGCTGGAAGAGAATCTGTAAGCATGCAGCAGAGGAAGGAGGCTAAGGAAGAGGCTAAACTTGATTTAGACGAGATAGTGAACGAGTTTACCAACATATACAAAAAAGAACATAATGTTCATATAGTTAAAAGCTTTGCTCTATGGTTGAAAGATAAAGGTCTAGAGATTTGTAAAGTAACAGAGGATCACATTAACGAGTTTCTCCAGTATTATGAAGCTACGCACAAGATAAGTCCGGCCACGCGTTACAAGTATAGGGGGGTTTTAAAAATGTTCCTAGCGTTTGCTAGAGAGAAACTTACCAGCTCATGCAGATAAATGCAAATTTTCTCCATGAACACAAATTTCGGGGTTTTATAACTAGAAGCTCTATCCAATGTTAGACTTTTATGGTGAGCAAAGTGTTTAGTGGAAGGCATGAGGGGGTTGTAATCTCCACGGTTCAGTACGCCTCGAGTAACTTCAACATAACCTCTACCCACCTCTCCTTGAAGAACAATATTGTAGAATCTGATACAAACTCATCCAGGCTATTGGGGTAGCTCAGGTACTTCTGTGCGTAGGCGTATAAAATGTAGGTCTTTGAGTCCAGTGCTATACGCTTTATATCTCATATTGTTTCAAGCTCTACCTAGCGCTCAACTATAATCTTGCCACTCTCAACCTTAACCCTAGGCTCCTGCTGCTGACCTGGAGTTTGTGTTTGAACGTTAGCCATGTTATCGATCTGCCCACCCTCACCTCTAGGCCTCCTAACACTTTCTGGTTGTAGATGATGAGTTTTGGAGGTTGAATTACTGTTTTCAACGCAGATGAGGGGCTTGGGAGTTACGTGGAGCTCTGAGAGCCCAGGGCATGATGCGATGAAAACCTGAACGGAGAGCCCGGGAACTCTGGAGTTAATTTGCTTCGGAGAAACCATTGGTCTAGGGAATGGTGAATGTACGCCTAGTCTAAGGCCCTTCGAGCATTGTGAAAGAGCTTATGAGCGACATCAAGTGTTGAGGACGTTAAACTCGCCAGATCCATGTTATTGTCAAGGCAGTAATGCTCTTTCAATTCTTATCACCGGATTCTAGCGGTTTGCTTGGGAGAGGTTTTGTGATTAGGGTCAGCGAGTGCACAACTCGTTATTGTATCCGATGCGGGAAGTTCGTACCATTTGGAGAAGTTATGGTGTGTAGTCGCCCTAAAAGCCTACACAATACTGCTATGTTGGATTAGTTAAGCAGCGTTGTTATTAACAACTTGAGCTTACTTTTAAGAATCAACATTACTATATATATTGAGATGGAGCACTCCAATAGTCTAGGTGCTACTGTTGATCACTCTGCGAGTTGAGAATTTCGGGCCCTTCGAGGATGCGCGTGTAGAGATCAGACCACTAACGATCTTCATAGGGAAGAACTCTGTTGGTAAATCGCTACTACTATACCTCACCTGTGCACTTTCATCAGCTGTACCAATGTTTGAGAAAGTCGAGGCTGGCTGGGAGGACTATGGAAAGGTCGTGGAGGTCGTTGTCGAGAAGGTCGCAAGAGGTGAAAATCCCCGAGAAGAGATCATCGAGGCAGCCAGGCTATTTTATAAAAACTTTTTTGCAAAAGCAGTCGAGGCGGGGCTGGAAGAAAGGCTTAAATACATATTCGGGGTCGAGCTAAGAGAACTTGTGAAACAGGGCAAAGAGAAGGCGACAATTGAGCTTCAAGGTGAGAGCGGAAAGTTTAAAGCAACTATATCTGAGGCTCTAAGAATCGAAGATCTAGACATATGCCTAGATAGAGTGTTAGAGACCCTCCAAGTAGAACGATCGACCAGAGATAGGCATATACGTGTAAGGTACGCTGATACAGAGAAAGAAGTCGCGGTGTACGGCGTTAAAGATCTAGGCAACTTCATAATAGATCTTGTAGTCTACAGTACAGCTACAGCGTTTTACACTTTCTTTCTTTCAACCGAGATGTATTCACCTCTACTTCCAGACAGTAGGGCTGGCATCGCCCGAGCGCTCCTCAAGCCATATACCATTGTGAACATGCCTCTTGGTGTCGACGTGGAGTATAAAGACCTATACTTCTGGCTTGCTGAGTGGCTTTACGAGAATCGACACGTCTTAGAGGATCTTAGACTCCTCCTCGAAGAACTCGGAGTGACACCTAGACCCGTGCTTAGAGCGGGCGTTTACGAGGTTGAGGTTTGTTCGTGGACTGGTAAATGTACTCCGATCTCGATGTCCCCGTCTGGGGTCAGAGAGGTCTTATCTGTTGCTTTAGTATTAATCTGTCCCGAATATTTCAACGTTTTTGTCGAGGAGCCGGAGGCTCACTTGCACCCAAGAGCTCTTAGATATCTCGCGGGGCTAATCGCTCGAGCTGTAAATGATGGTAAGAAGGTCTTAGTGACTACTCATAGTGATTACCTGATCGGCTACATCAACAACCTCATAGTGGCCTCTAGGCTTTCGCAAGATAAGCTAGTAAAGCTCGGCTATAGGGAGGACGAGGTCTTGAAGCCCGAGCAGGTCGCAGCATACCTAGTCAAGGCTATCGGCGATAAGGCGGTTGTTGAGCCGGTCGAGATCACGGAAGACGGGATCTCCGAGGAGGAGTTCAGCAAGGTAGCTGAGGAGATCCTCGGTGAACGCAGTAAAATCTACACGCAAGTGTAGCCTGATAGACCTCGAGCGCCTAGGCTTGAATTTCACACATGCCGACTATGTGATCGACTGTATAGACGTTGTAGTGGTAGTTGAAGAAACTGAGAGGTCTAAACTAGATGATATAGAAGCTCTTGAGAAGACTATTGAATGGGTTCTCTCAAGCCAGTCTATCACAGCATGTCCCAGGATCTATGCCGTAGTTCACCATCATAGAGCCGCAGACCCGCACATGTCAAAGGCCTTGGGATCGCGAATGCAAAGTGCTCGGAGGCGTAGGGGAAACGTGATCTACTGGTTCGTAAGATGTAAGAGTAAAGATGAACTCATTAGGAGTATCAACTCCAAGTTCTACCTCTCAATAACACTGTAATCTCAGCGACTATTCTCAGATCCGCATGAACCTCAACAAACTTTCAACCTCAAGACTACGCCGCTGGAGCTTTTAAGTCTATGACCCCCCTTACGGGGTTTTCGAGGTCTGGGTCTCTCTTTTTCAACCAGGATATATACATGCCTATGGATCAGGTTAAAAGCTTGATAGTCATAAAAGGCCTACAGGGTACGACTCTAGAAGTAATAGGCAAAATCATGAGGTAGTCGAAATCACTAGAGGAGTCAAATCTTTAAAAGGGTTGTTAACATTACGATGTAGATGTGAATGAGCCGGATCCTAAACATTTGACGAAGAAGTAAGAACTGTGAAAGTGAAAATTACAGTTTAATGTACTTTGATAGTTAACAATTAAAATTTGCTTTTTCAGTGCAAGGGGGAGTTTATTTGTTTAACTTATTGTTCTGCCTTCTACTACGAGTTGTTTAGATTTGCTGAGTAATTCCTTGTCTTCAGTTATTAATACCCCTCCTAGCTTACTAGCTGTGTATAGGTACGATATGTCGTAGACTGTGAGTCCGTGTTGGCGTGCTGTCTTGCGTATTTCTCATGTCTTTTTGATAATATAATTTATGAATAAAATAATTATGTTTAATTAACTTTAATTTTACCCGAAATCCTCTCAGCATAGTTAATGACCCAGGAGGCTTCTTCGTCTTTAAGCAGACTTCATCTGCTTAAGACTAAGATTGCGTTGAACGCTTAGTACTTTGCTAAATCTATAGTAATGGGATTTTGTAGTAGTTTTAAACCAGGGGTTAAACACATCATCATAATGCTAGATAAGTCTAGAACGTGAGTCTGCGCAGCCCATAGCCCTCTCAAACCCACATGTAAATGCGTCTGAAATCCTTGGGATATATGTAATGCTTCTATTTCTGCGCTAAATCCCTCGTTGACATGGTTTCTAGGTATTGTTTTGCTTTTTCCCTTAGCTTTATATCGTCCGTTACTAGCACGAGCTTGTTTCTCAGCGCGTAGTGGAGGTACGCGGCATCATATATTGTTAAGCCCTTCTTGACCGCTAGCTCGAAGACGTCTTTCTCCCCGCTCCTTATACTGGCTATTGCGATAACATCAAAGAGCCTCTCCATAACGCTAAGCAGCTTTTTTGCTGTCTCCTCATGGTCTACAACATCCATGGCTAGTGGTAGTTACAATATTAGCATCTTCCTTGGGTATTACAAGGAGAAAGAGAGATATACCATTGACTACTAAACAATTTCTTATCAGAATAGGTGTATTAATTCTAACCATATTAGTAGTCTCAAGTACGCTCGCCTCATTCTATCTCAGAGCAGAACAAGCCTCATCTTATAGTGCCTTAACTCCTCCTCCAGCAGGGGTCGAATTGATTGGAAAACTCATTGCAACAAGCACTACAGAGAGAATAATAATTACTGGGTCACATTCAACAGCATCAAGAATATACATTCAATTAGCGGTCTCCTCTCTCGAAAATCTTCAAAACGCCGTAGTTGCAAATTCGCCTTACACAACAAATGTTTCTAAACTATGTCTAATGCTTCAAAACAGGTATGATATCGTCGTCATATCTTCAATGGATTTAACTAAGGGAATGTTCGGCGATGTATCCCCATCCTACCTTAGCCCAGGTATTGTAATTAGGCTGACTCGGTGCTTGGCGAACAATACGCATGTCATACTGAATTCTAACAATTATGTTGTATTCTCCAAATAGCGATA
>Ga0326760_1000192_pt1 | contig 35503 bp, 35 predicted proteins | sample GCREP_S_FD_207668 | JGI IMG/M metagenome (GOLD analysis project Ga0326760, IMG submission 207668) | Hot spring sediment microbial communities from Geyser Creek Basin, Yellowstone National Park, WY, United States - GCR.EP_S | ecosystem: Environmental > Aquatic > Thermal springs > Near-boiling... | reverse complement strand
AGCTTATTCATAGCAATAGCTGTTGCTATAGAGTTATTGATAACTTTTATACCGAGAGATTCTAAAGCTATTGTAGAATTCAAAGCAACAACATGACTAATACATCTCTGAACAACAATATCAATATCAAGATAACTAGGTTTATCAAACCCAATAGGTATATATACTGAATGTATATGAAGAGGTTTAATCTCTAGATCATAATGAGAAGCTGTTTCTATTAATGCTTTTTCTTCCCATCTAAGAATTTCATAAACTATACCAATCCTGGCAATAATCCTCACCTTCTACTCTCCCCAGTCTTCACCAACACCTTCGTATGGTTTTAGCTTTATAGTGTTGTTATCTATTACAACTTCTAGCGAAACTCCACATTCATGTTCAATTATTTCACCAGCCATTACATCGTCTGGTAGTTCAACTATTCCTCCGCAGATAGGGCATTTTGTTTGAGGCATTTTCTCCACCTATTAGACTATTTGATGTACATCTCAATCTCTTACCTAATGCGGGGGTTATAAAGGTGTCGTAGTAATTATTGGTGCGAACCCATATCAAGATCTTGATAAGGTTCTGCACCGGTTTTTTACGTAAATTTTGTATACCTATACAGTCGCGGATTAAGCTGTATAAAGCTATATAAAAGCTTAATAACTATATGTATCGCGATAAGGTGAAAATGCTTGAGCAAGGTTAAGGTGTGTATACTTGGTGGCTCTGGTTATACAGGTGGAGAATTACTAAGGATTCTAGCTAACCATCCCTATGTAGAGATTGCTGTTGTCACGTCGAGAGAGTATGCAGGTAAACCTGTTCACCAAGTACATTTCAATCTTCGAGGTGTATACCGGAACCTGAAGTTCAGCTCCATAGATTTAGGTAAGATATCGTCGAGTTGTGAAGTAGTTTTCTCTGCTCTACCTCATGGAGTTTCTCTTGAGTATGTTCCTAAACTTCTAGAGGTAGGTTTAAAGGTTATAGATTTAAGTGCAGATTTTAGGTTGAAGAATGCAGAGCTCTATAAGATATGGTATGGTTTCCAGCATCCATACCAAGATCTATTGAAGAGAGCTGTTTACGGTTTACCTGAACTTCATAGAGATGAGATAAGGAACGCCGTATTGGTAGCGGTGCCAGGATGTAACGCTACAGCGTCCATCCTATCCCTTATACCTCTAGTTAAGCACGGTATCATAGATCTAGATAGAATAGTTATAGATGTTAAAGTAGGTAGTAGTGAAGCAGGTTCTAAACCATCTATAGCGGATCATCATCCTGAACGTGAAGGCTGTATAAGGCCTTATGAAGCAGATGGTCATAGACATGTAGCAGAGGTTGAGCAAGAGATTAGTGCTTTGGCTGGGAAAGATGTAAAGATATCGATGGTGCCGCACGCTGTAGGAGCTATACGAGGTGCACTTGCATCAACACATGGTTGGATGATTAGGGATTTAGATGATGTTGAGATACTGAAGGCTTATGTCGATGTTTATAAAGATGAGCCGTTTATCCGGATAGTGTATAAAGTTCCTCCAGGGTACCCAGATCCAAAATATGTAGTTGGTAGTAACTATGCTGATGTAGGTTTTGCTGTTGAGAGAAGAGTGAGAAGAATAACATCGTTCTGCGCTATAGATAACCTTGTTAAAGGTGCTGCAGGCCAAGCTGTACAAGTTTTCAACATAATGATGAAATTCGATGAAACAACAGCTCTCCGATATCCACCGCTGAAACCTGTATGAGGTTAGGTGGTGAACGTGGTTATAGTTGTCAAGGTTGGTGGCAGAGCTCTTGCCCAGAATATGGATAGAATAGTGAGAGATTTAGCAAAAGTTGTTCAGCAACATCAGGTAGTGTTTGTTCATGGTGGAGGTGATGAGGTTACAGAGATGTGTAAGAGGTTAGGTATAGAACCTAAGTTCGTTACATCGCCTGAGGGGATAAGGAGTAGGTATACTGACGAAAAGGAGCTGGAGGTTTACGTAATGGTTATGGCGGGCAAAATCAACAAGATGTTAGTATCAAAATTAATAGCTTTAAATGTGAAAGCTATAGGTATAAGTGGAGCCGACGGACCAACACTCATCGCTGAGAGGAAGAAAAGGATAGTTATAGTGGATGAGAGAGGGAGGAAGAGAGTTATAGACGGAGGCTATACAGGCAAGATAGTGAAGGTAGAGACAGAGCTTGTTACTAAGTTGTTAACCAGCGGCTATACCGTGGTGTTAGCCCCTATAGCTATTGATTTAGAAGGAACATTGCTAAATGTTGATGGTGATCAAGCAGCATACGCTGTTGCAACAGCTCTAAAAGCAGGGCAGCTCATAATGTTAACAGATGTTGAAGGGGTTATATTGGATGGTAACGTAGTTAAGAAGCTTAAGGTTAACGAGATTGATGTATTGCTACCGAAAATAGGTGTAGGCATGAATAGAAAGATTCTCTTAGCTAAGAAGGCTGTTGAAGAAGGTGTTGGGAGAATTGTTATAGCTTCAGGGTTATCTGAAGAACCTATAACGAGTTCTCTACAAGGTTCAGGGACGGTGATAGAGAGGTAAAGGTATGCTATGCCTATAGACGAGCTAGATCTAAAACTTCTCCAGCTACTCAAAGAAAATGCTAGAATGTCATACTCAAAACTAGCTAAAGAGCTAGGGATAAGCGAGAGTGCTGTCAGGAAGAGGATATCGAAGCTCATAAAGAACGGAATAATCAAGAAGATTACTATAGAGTACGAGCTAGAGAACGAAATCAAAGCCGTAATCTTGGTGAAAACCCAGCCACCTACACCAGTACCAGAGGTTTCTAAGAATATCAAGAATATCCCAGGTATCGATATAGTTTACGAAGTTACAGGAGAATACGATATAATCGCTGTTGCAAGAGCTTCAGGGGTCGACATGATCAATAAGTTTATCGATGAGATAAGGTCTATCCCCGGGGTAGTGAGTACGTATACAATGATAGTGCTCCGAACATGGGTTTAACCGTGATACCGATAGAAAGATATACTATGTAAAACATATTATGTAAGTTATAAGCATAGATGAAAAACTTATATCTTTAGAAAACCTAGATATCTACACTCAGACAGCATGACGAGGATGGAGGGAGATCGATGAAGATAGCAAAGATAATAATCATAGGGTTTGGCAATGTTGGAAGAGCTTTTGCTAGAACTATAGCTTTGAAGAAGAAGTTCGTAGAGTCTAGGTATGGGGTATCGCTATCGGTAGTAGGGGTAGCAGATTCTAAAGGAATGGCTCTGAAAAGCGATGGCTTCTCAGAATACGAATTGTTAAAGCTATGTGAAGTTCCAAGATCTGGTGTAAACCTTTTCTCCCCTTATGCCTATAACTACGTTGATCTTAAGTATATGTACGACATGGTTCAGCCTGATATCCATGTAGAGCTGACTCCTGCTAACTATGTTACAGGTGAACCAGGGCTCACAAATATAATGTTTGCTCTTACTAGAGGAGCTCATGTTGTGACAGCTAACAAGGCTCCCATAGTTTTGAAGTACAAAGAGCTCTTAGAGATAGCGAAAAAACGTTCACTGCAACTACGTTTCAGGTCTACCGTTATGGGTGGGACACCTTTAATCGATACAATTATGAGTTTGAGAAGTGAAGAGATAGAGAAGATAGAAGGTATACTAAATGCCACTACAAATTTCATACTTACAGAGATGCATGACAAGCTGATAGATTTTGAAGAAGCACTTAAGAAAGCTCAGATAATGGGGTTGGCAGAGGCAGATCCTTCCCTAGATATAGACGGTATTGATGCGGCTGCAAAATTAGTTATACTATCGCATGTAATAGGGTGTAGTATATCTTTAGACGAAGTTAAACGCGAGAGCTTATCTAAGATAAAGCTTAGAGATGTTGTTGAAGCGATTAAAGAGGGTTTCGTTATAAAGTACTTAGCATACTTCGATGTAAGACGGAGAGAAACATATGTAAGAATCGTTAAGATCCCGAAAACAGATGTATTTGCGCAAGTAAATGGCTCGCTTAACGCTGTTAGAATTAAGACGGATGTAGGGGAGATACTTTTCGTAGGCAAAGGTGGAGGAGGACTAGAGACAGCGCACTCTGTTCTAGACGATGTTATAGCTATAGCTATAGGTTCTGAAGGTGGTATGAGATAGAGGATGTAGTTATCAAACTAGGAGGCTCTATCCTTAAAAGTGGTAGGGACTACATCGAGGCTGCGAAGAATGTAAAGGAGCTGTTCGTAGAGAAGAATTTGAGGCCTATAGTAGTTGTATCAGCTTCAAAAGGTATTACAGATCTGCTTCTAGATGTTGCTAAAGGGCGTAAAGAGGTTCTTAAAGAGATAGAGAACAGGTATACCAGCATAGCGAGGGAGATAGGTTCTTTTAAACTTGTGAAAAGAATTGAAGAGGAGCTAGATAAGCTAAGGAGAGTAGCTGAAGGTGTAGGAATTGCCGATTCGGTTTTAACAGACTACATACTTTCCTATGGTGAGAAGATAAGCAAGATCATCATGGTTCAAGCTCTCGAACTCAACGATATACGAGCTTTTGAGCTCAACGCTACTGATATAATAGTTACAAATAATACTCATGGTGATGCGGTGATAGACTATCCTGCAACGGCTATAGCTTTGGAAAAGGTATACAGCGTGATAAAGAATCATAGCTATGTACCAGTCATAGAGGGGTTTATAGGGAGGTCTTTTGAAGGAGAGGTTACCACGATTGGGAGAGGAGGTTCCGATTATACTGCAACAACAATAGCATCTCTCCTCAAGATAGATAAGGTGTACCTTGTATCAGATGTCGATGGGATTATGACTACAGATCCAGACCTCGTTCCAACAGCCCGTCTCGTTAAACACATGAGCTATGTAGAAGCTTTAGAAGCTTCTATGTATGGTGCAAAAGGGATAAACCCGAAAGCATTTGACCCCTTGGTTAAGATTTACAGCTCGAACCTCTTGATAGGGTCTTGGAGAAACATTGGGACGATGATTTCTAGAGAAATATCGAGAGATTTCATAGGGCCTAAGGTTATAATGCTTAAGGATGCAGGAGATTATGCTTACATAGCTATAGTAGGTGAAGGGGTTTCGAGTGCAAAATTTGTGAGAGATCTACTGGATACAGTGGTTAAGTTAGGTATAGATATCAAAGGTATTCAAGCACACGTCCACAGACCTTCCATTGTACTGTTTGTAGATAAATCAAGGGGCCGCGAAATCTTAAAAATACTGCATAAAGTAATTTTTGAAGGTGATCAGCCATGAAGAGACGTGTAGCTGTGCTAGGAGCTACAGGTATTGTTGGTCAGAGGTTCGTATCTCTTTTAGCTGATCATCCGTGGTTTGACTTAGTAATGGTTACAGCTTCTGAGAAGGTTGTGGGTAAGAAGTATACGGAGGCTGTTAAATGGGTTATAGAGAAACCTATGCCTAGAAAAGTTGAGGAGCTTACTGTAGAACCTCTAGATGTTAATAGAATTGTTGAAGAGAAAATCGATATAGTATTTGTTGCTCTACCCAAAGAGGTTGCAACTACAGTTGAACCAGAGTTAGCGCGTAAAGGCTTAGTAGTGGTTTCGAATGCAAGTAATATGAGGTTGGAGCCCGATATCCCTCTACTAAACCCCGAGGTCAATGCTGATCATATAGATGTTGTAGAGGTCCAGAGAAGGAATAGAGGATGGGATGGCTTCATAGCGAAAGTGCCGAACTGTACAACAGCTATTCTAACTCTTACACTAAAACCTCTACACGATGAGTTCGATATTAAGAGAGTTGTTGTAGCATCAATGCAGTCTTTATCTGGTGCCGGTTTAACAGGTGTTCCATCGATGTTTATACTAGATAATTTGATACCTTTCATAGAGGGTGAGGAAGAGAAAGTAGAAACAGAGTCTAGAAAAATCCTCGGTACGCTGGATAAGGATAAGATCTTGATGAACGACAAATTCAAGGTTACAGCTAGCTGCCATAGGGTAATGGTTCTCGAAGGACATTCTATGGCGGTCTTTGTCGAGTTAGGGAGAGTAGTAGATGTAGAGGAGGTTATCAAGGCTTTAGAGGAGTTCAAAGATAATAAGATAAGGGGTATGGGTCTCCCTACAGCACCAGAGAAACCTATCATAGTTAGGAGGGAGCCTGATAGACCTCAACCGAGGCTTGATAGGATGGAGGGTAATGGGATGAGTGTTGTTGTGGGTAGGGTGAGAGAAGATAAGGTATTGAATGGGGTTAAATACTTTGCTTTAGGACATAATACTATTAGAGGAGCTGCAGGTACTGGAGTACTGATAGCGGAGCTTATCGTTAAGAAAAACCTTGTCTAATTGTCTAAACCTGTGATATTTTATTGACTCTGTATCTCTATATTCTCTTGTTTCTCTAGTCTAGACTCGAGTTTAGATATGTAGTTAACAATTTTCTGGAGTTGTTGGTTAAGTGTTGTTAATAGGTTCTGGAACTGTTTTAACTGATCATACAAAGTCTTAGCTGTCTCTACAAGTTTCCTACTTTCATCGAGAGCGCTTACCAAGTTCTGTTTCTGGATTATTAGCTGAGCAATTCTTTTAATTGTCGAGTATTTCTTAGCCCATTTGGATATAATACCTATTTTCTTAAGGTCTTCTACTTTCTTCATAAATGTCGATACGTCTACACCTAGTTTTTCAGCAGCTTCATCTATAGTCGAGGATTCATATATAGCTTGCAGTATCTCCATATGTTCAGGCTTGATATTCGGATTAAAGCTATAGAAAAGCTCTAAGTACTCTGTTAATGTTTCCTCGATAACCTCTCTAACGATTATGTTCAGTTCTTCGCTCTCAACCAAAAATATATCCGATAACTGGATAACTTGAACACCTAGTTTTTCAGCAAGTTCTTTAGCAGCATCGTCAGCAAATCCTTTACATACTACCATAGGTTTCGCGTTTAGCAGAAGCGCATTGACGTAGGCTTGACGTATACCTGTAACATCTATTCTACCTGCTTTAACTTCTACAGCGTACAGATCGCCTTTATCATCGGTGGCTAGCGCATCTATTTCCCCTACCTCGATACCGTTGAGCACTACTTTTTTCCTAGTCTCTAGGACTCTGAAGCCTATAGCCCCTAAAACTTCTTGAGCGATACGTTCGCTACTTAACCATCTTCGTCGAGCAGATATAGGTGTTTGTGTACTACTCATACATGTAACCAGGTGGTATATTCTTTCTAGAGTTTATAACCATTGATATAGAATAGTTGTCAGCTAGAAACGAAGACCTTATATTATCAGCTTGAAGTCTCTAGTAATTTCGGCTATAGCTATGGCTGCCGTCGATAGATTAAAACAGTCTATCTTAAGCCTTAAGGGTAGGAGGACTTTCTCATACTTAGCGATAGCTAAGCAGTTAGCTAAAAAAGGTTTCGAAGTTATAAACTTTGGCGTTGGTCAACCTGATGTAGATACACCTAAACCAATTATTGATGAAGCTAAGAAAGCTCTGGATGAGGGGTTCACTAAGTATACCGAGGCTTCGGGGATAGCTGAATTAAGAGAAGCTGTTGCGGAATACTTAAGTACAAGGTTCAACTCTAACGTTAAGCCCTCTGAGGTCTTGATAACACCTGGAGCTTTACCAGCGATTTTCCTTACATATACAGGGTATGTAGAGCCAGGGGATGAGGTTGTAATCATAGAGCCTTCGTATCCACCTTACACAGAGCTAGCTATACTGTTTAACGCAAAAACTCTATATATTCCTCTACGCTGGAAAGGACCTGAAGAAGGTTTCGAACTCGATATAGATCTTCTTGAGAAATCTATCAGCAGTAGAACTAAGCTCGTAGTTCTTAACAATCCCCATAACCCTACAGGCTACGTTATTCCGTTCAAATATATCGAGAAGATAGTAGAGTTGGTAAGGAGGGTCAATGCTGTAGTTCTTGTCGATGAGGTTTACTATGAGTTTGTATACGACAACACTGTGTTTAAGTCTATTCTAAGCCTAGACAACTGGAGAGACAACGTTGTATACGTTAACAGCTTCTCGAAGACTTTCTCTATGACTGGCTGGAGACTGGGGTACCTAGTAGCTAGAGAAGATATAGTATCGAGGCTTACTAACGTAGCTGTAAACATATGGTCATGCCCTACATCATTTGTCCAAAGAGGAGGTATAGCGGCTATTAAGAGAAATGAGGTAATGGATTATGTTAAGGAGGTAGTAGAGCTTTTTAGAAGAAGAAGAGACCTCATGGTTTCAAAGCTTAGGGAAGTAAAAGATATAGAGGTCTGGCCTAGTCAAGGAACTTTCTACTTATTCCCGTACATAGGAAAGATACTGGATAGACTAGGTATAAACGATGAGATATTTGCTGAGAAGCTTTTGTACAGTAAATATGTAGTCGTTATACCAGGCTCTAGTTTTCCAGATAAAGCTGGTAAAAAATTTGTTAGACTAAGCTTCGCTGTAGACATGGACACGATAAGTAGAGGTATTGAAAGGATCAAACAGTTTGTTGAAGAGCTGAAGAAGGTGGAGTAGATTTAATCTTGTCAGATATAACATAGTGTATAATCATTGCCCTAGTATGAGTTAGTACGCTACAGTTATTGATGATTTGAATCTAAGACTTTGGAGATGTATGAATAGCTTAGCTATATTGTTTTCAACGATCGTTGTAAGGTACACCTTAGCTAGAATAGAGCTTAAGGTAAGCGAAATGTTCATCGATTTTATTAATTCTTCTCTATTCTATATAGTAGTACTTATAACAATTTTTGACGCTATGTATAACGAAAAGATAGATGTAGATATTATTGTAATGTCTATCGCGTTATTTACATCGTTATCGGTATTGCTAGCGTTAGTTTTCGGTATGACATACATGTTTTCGTAATTAAGATGGTTTTTGCTCCAGATCTTTTAAAGAATAGTATATACGCATTCTCGCTTTAACAACATCACGGTCTTTTACCTGGATATCTTTGAGAGTAACTAGACCTGTTAAGATGTATGGAGTTAAACCTTCAACAAACTCTGTATAGGTAGTGTTTGCAGAACCTATAGTTACTTGGCAACTAGATCTATGGAATATGATGTTGGTATCGGAGCATATGTAGTCTTGTCCATGTCTACGTATAACCGAGTTCAACCGTATAATGTTGAGAATTCTCCTCCTAGTATCCTTGACCCTGTTAGCCATCTCTTCCCCTATCCTACTAGCTTCTCTAACCATGGTTATTAAATACCTCTGCTCTTCATCAACTAACTTGAAATATTTCGATAAACTTAATCTCAAACTTTTCTTAATGAATTGGTAGAGAGTTTCAACATACATAGCTATGTAGTGTGCAACGCTATCGGCGCTATAAACTATAAGCGATCCTTCATCTCTACATACATTTACGTAGTTGTATTTTATACCGATTTCATTAAGTTTGTCGAGACTTAGGCTGGGGAAGAAATTCTTTATCGTTGTGTCGGGGATAGCCCTGGTTATGTATAGAAAGTATGTGTACTCGTTATACAGTGGAAGGAGTGAGATAAGCGTTGAATAGAAACCTTTGATAAGCTTGATAATCTCTAGAGGGTTGCTAGATAGTTTTCTAACTAACGAATCTATATCATCAATGGTTTCTTCTTGCGGAACTACTTTGTCAATGTTCTTGACGTTACTTATAACGCTACTTAGTATAGTAGATATAGTTTTTATATCTTCTAGCAATTCCCAACCACTTGTGAAGGAGAGGGTAACAGCTTCGACAACGTTTTCGAAAGGTATACCTATAGCTATCCTCTTTACAGCTTCTTCACATTTAATACATTTAATCCCAAACATCTTAAGGTATAAATCTTGGATATCTTTCCAATGTCCGATAGTATCTCTCCCTATAACCCCTATAACCATCTTCTTCACTAAGATGTTGGAGCTATCTGTGGATACCCTGTTGTATAAGCTGAGAATCCTCTGGCTGTAGCCTAGAGCTCTTACAATATCTATTCTAAAGTATTTTCTCCACCCTTCTCTCTCCGCTACCTTGGGTATCAACATCATGTTTTTCAACAAAGACCCTCTATAGAAATCCTGTATCTCTGTTATCTAGGGCTAAAATCTTTATGCTGTTGCTAGAACTTTCCACGGGATAGTACACGTGCAGCAACTATTAATGGATGCCATACAGGAGCTGTTGCAGGCATATAGCCTAGATCTGCGAAGAATAGATCTTCTATACTCATCCTTCTATCTATGGTTACTGCTGCAATATCTGCGTAACAAGCAACTGCGATATCTTTCCCTACAGCTTGAAAACCTACGATAACATCGTTATCGTCTACAATCATCTTGACAACAACTTCTGCTGATCCTGGGTAGTAGTGGGCTTTTGTTCTAACCTTAATCGTCGTAGATCTGTACTTAACATTGTTTTCTCGAGCTTCTCTTTCACTTAAACCTGTTCTAGCTATATACAGATCGTAGAATTTCGTTACAGCTGTCCCAACAATACCCCCGAACTTCAACACCCTGCCACCAGCAGCGTTAGCCCCAGCTACCTGCCCTTCCTTATTTGCGGAAGTTGCTAATGGTATCCAGACCTTCTTCTTCAATAATTTATGGAATTTCTCTACAGCATCCCCTGCTGCGTATATACCTTCGATAGACGTCTCCATGTATTCGTTAACAGCGATCGCATCTTCAACCCCTAGCTTAACCCCAGCTTTTCTAGCTAAATCTGTATTAGGTTTAACACCTATAGCTAGTACAACAGCATCTACAGTGTATTCACTTTTTGTTGTAACTATTTTCTCAACTTTTTTATTGCCGACAAGCTCTACTACAGGTTCTGAGAGATGTAGTTCGATACCTTTGGAAACCATCTCGTCCTCAATAACTTTAGCTATATCGGGATCCAGAGATTTAGGCATAAGCTGAGGTTCTTTTTCAAATAGAATAACTCTCTTACCTATAGCTGTCAATGCTTCAGCCATCTCTATTCCAAGGTAGCTCCCCCCGATAACAGCAACCTTCTTAGCTTGATCTATAACGATTTTAACTTTATCGACTTCCGCTGGATGTCTTAAAGCTATTACATTTTCTCTATCCGTACCACCTATAATAATTGGTTTAGCACCTGTTGCTATAACAAGTTTATCGAATTTAATTGTCTCTAGCTGAGAACCTTTCTTCTCTACTACAATAACTTTTTTATCAACATCTATATCAACAGCTCTGGTATTTACTAAAACTTTCACTCCCCGGTTCTTCTCAAGATATTCAGGTGTATAGGTTACAAGATTATTCTTATCCTTGACGATACCCTCAATAAAGTAGGGAATTCCGCATGGACCGTGTGTAACCATATCTGTTGCCTCGATTAGAACAACGTTAGCATTTGGATTTACTCTTTTAGCTCTAACGGCTGCCGAAGCTCCAGCTGCACCCCCACCTATGACGACTATATTCATGAGCATCACCAATATCAAAAACAACATCTACTCTAAAAAGCTATCTCACTGTAACAAACATCAACTCTATACATGCCTAAGTTATAAGGGTTCTACCAAATAAGACCTGTTTCCTCAAGTTCTTTAACTAGGTTCTTTTTGACAGCTTCAATGAAGGTTTCGGTATCAACTACTGTAATGTTTGCTTGGTTAACAGATTTAGATAGATCTTGTGTTATAACGCCATTCTCTATGGTTTTCACAGTTGCATCCATAAGCACTTGGGCAAACTTTTCAAGGTCTTCCAAACCATCTAGTTCAGCTCTTCTTTTCAACGCTTTAGCCCACGCGAATATGATGGCAGTGGGGTTTGTAGATGTTTTCTCACCTCTTAAATACCTATAGTAATGTTTTTGCACAGTACCGTGAGCTGCTTCAGCAAGGTAATGACCTTCGGGAGACATGAGCTCGGATGTCATCATCGCTAGGCTTCCAGAGAATGCTGAAGCTATCATATCGGATAGAACATCGCCATCGTAGTTCTTTGCTGCCCATATGAAACCTCCTTCAGATCTTACAGCTCTTGCGTAGGCATCGTCTATGAGGTAGTAGTAATAGTTTAACCTTCTAGATCTAAACTCTTCAATGAATTCTTTTTCGAAAACCTTAGCTATGATCTCTCTATATGTAGCATCGTATACCTTGGATATAGTGTCTTTAGCAGCGAACCAAACATCCATAGAAACCATCAGTGCGTATCTAAAGACTGCTCTAGCGAAATTCTCTATAGATTTGTTTATGTTGTAGTATGCCTGGATAACTCCTGGGCTTTGGAAAGAACCTATCTTAACCCTAACCTCTTTACCGCTTATAGATCTGTAAACAATTTCGGCTTCTCCAGGTTCTTCAAATCTTAAACCAGTACCAGAGTATATATCTCCAACAGCATGCCTAGCCACAATTATCGGTTTCTTCCAGAACCTTACAGCCGGAGCTATATTCTTTACCAGTATGGGAGCTCTAAATATAGTACCATCGAGAATCTCCCTGATAGTAGCGTTAGGGCTTCGCCACTCTTTCTTAAGGTTATACTCTTTAACTCTCTCAGCATTTGGTGTTATAGTTGCGCATTTAACTCCTACACCCCATCTCTTAACAGCTTCAGCAGCTTTAACCGTTATTTGATCGTTAGTTTCATCCCTCACCTTTATATGTAGATCGTAGTACTCTACCTTGAGATCTACGAAAGGCTCTATAAGCCTCTCTTTAACCCAGTGCCACATAACTCTAGCCATTTCATCGCCATCGATTTCAACTATAGGTTTGTCCATGAGAATCCTCCTCATTTTAAAGCACCTCTTTATATGAATATCCAGCTCTTTACACAGTACCAAGATTGTAAGAGTATTTAAGCGTCTCAACAATTAAAATACTACAGCTTCATGAAATATCGAGGTATTGTAGAAACTAAATGATGAATAGGACCCTCGCTTGATCGATGAGGAGAGTCAGAGTTGCTGATAACAAATACTTTCCAAGTACTACCCGTTAATGTATCCCCTATCAGAAATACCTTACTAATAAACACTGCGAACATCTATAAAGGTGTACCGGTGTATACATCCATAACGTTTGCAGAGATAGATAGGGTTAAGAACAGTGAAAGGTGTAGCCAACGTCATTGAATATCGAAGAACGTCTTATAAGCTACTTATTGTTGAGGGTAGGGAAGAGGTAATACCTTTTGTACTACGGATCAAAGGTTCTAGTAGTGTTAAATCAAAAATCGATTTATCTTGTAGGAATAGACATCAGCCTTTCAATGGATGGAGCTAAGATTTTCTATATCAAAGAAGCTGTTATCCAGATATTGAGGCATCTAAATCCTGAGAACCACATCAATGTTTATAGCTTTAACGTAAAGTATCGAAGATAGTCTCGATATTGCAGATAAAGGATAGAGATACGTTAGCTAGATTAATTACCGATATAAAGCTTAGTGGTGGAACAGATATATACAAAGTGCTGGAGTATATGTGTAGAGATAGCATAATGTTAACGAGCAGTAAACAGGGTAAAGATGGTAGTAACTTAGGCAACATTAAGATGGTATTGATTACAAATAGAAATCCAACCACGGGAATCAAGAACGAGAATAAAATTGTTAATCTCGCGGAAACCTCGAAAAATCTGTATTAGTATCGCTTATCATAGGTATAGGTAAAGATTGTAACGAGAGGTTGCCCATAAACATAGCCGTAGCCAGGCGTATATCAACTATAGATAACTGTGAATAGCTGTAGGTATTTGTGGATACATTTTTCTTGCTCCGGGGTTCCCGGGCTCTGCTCAGGTTTTCATAGCATCAATGCCCAGGTTATCAGGGCTCCACTTAACCTCCAAGCCCCATTTGCTTCAGTCTCTTGCCTACGCCTCGGGGGCAACCTAGGTGGTTGCCGAATCCTCATTAGCGTAGATTCACAGAGACTTTGGAAGTGTTAGATGTTGTGTATGGTTATAATTTTTAGAGGTTGGTGAAAGTGTTACGTAGCTAGCCTGGCTACGGCTTCTGTACTAGCTCGAGATCTATATGGAGATATGCCTTCAGACAAACTCAACGAGGTTATTCAAGAACTTGTTAATACAGTTGTTAATATAGATCGTAGAGAACTTTACGCTAGAACAATAGATCTCAAAGCTTAGCTAGAGAAAGAATATTTATCACAGGAAATTGTTAAAAACTTGTATCGCTTTTTATCAAAGATTCTAAGATTCTAAGTGGTAGATATGAGTAGTGGCAACAAGGAGGAAACAGAAGGTACTATGCTCGTTATCAGATTCAAAGCCTTTCATCTCCTACATCAAACATTCAACCTTAAACCAGGGGAATATAGCTTAGGTAGAGACCTTGGTTACGATATAGTTATAGTAGGTCCTTACATATCGAGAGTTCATGCAAAGATATTCTATAGCCGAGGAAAATGGTATATAGAAGATCTAGGTAGTAAAACAGTGCTTACATAAATGGTGAAGATATAAGAAAAGCTTAGAGAGGGGATGGAGATAGTTGTAGGGTTCTCCGTGATAATAGTTCAAGGATTTGGAAACAGATTCAGCAAAGTTTTTTAAATTGATTAGGAATATATATGCATATAGTGAGGCAAGTTCAACGGTGCATATATGCTTTTCCGTATCTGCAGATCTTTTGATAGTATTAGCCAGAGTTTTTCTGAACTTACCGTGCTTCTCTCTATAATTCTGAATAAAGATAAGAAGTTAGTAAAGATCCTACGTTCACAAGCTAAAGAGCTCCCAAAGATAATAATAGATATAGTGAGCACTTCGTCTGAAACAAGTATTGTACACTACAGGCTAACCCTAGAGAATAAAGTTATCAGAGTTTTCGTAGTTAAAGATATTGCTGTATCATGTGTTAAAGAGGATGAGATAGGGCAGGTAGTATCTTACGGTAGCCAAGTTTTAGATGAGTTTACCAAAATTCTTGATTCGGAGACTAAGGTAGAGTTCCTGGTAGAGGAGATACCTCTAAAATCTTTAGATCAATCAATTGCAAACCTAGTACAGAAATGTGTTGAAGAAGCTGAGAAACCCTATATAATAACATGGCAGAGTAAAGGATTGTATGGGTTTAAGATAGAGAAGTTGATTAGTGATAAAGGTGGCTATACATACGTATTTAAAGCTCTGGATAATGTTGGCGAGACCAAGGTTGTTAAGGTTTTTAAAGAAGAAGTTGCGGTGAATAAAGATTTCATGGATTTGATACGAGGTTATATTCATAGCATCGTAGTTAGTAGTTTAAGTGAAGCAGAATTCGAGGAAATAGTCAAAGCCTCAGGTTACCATCTAGGTATTCTAAAAGAGCTTTACAAATACAAAAAATACCTATCGACAACCAGAGCTTTGATAGTGATGAAAGAGAAACTAGATGAGAAAACATACCTACTATATCCTCCTGTAGTTGTTGAGGAATACGCGACTCTAGGGGATTTAGAGATGTATATCCAGAAGAACGGTATTAGAGGATTCGAAGAAGCTATGTACATTATCATGAGGATCCTAGGTGCAACTGCTTTAGCTCATTTAATTGAGGTACCTCATCTCGATATTAAGCCGAGAAATATACTTCTTTTCGAGGATCGGCAGGAGAGGTATGGTTATGCACCGAAGTTGACAGATTTTAGTGGAGTTTTAGGTAATACTATTCGAGGATATAAAATCATTAGGTTATCACCTGGATATGCAGATCCTGTAGCACTTGCTAAAGGTGTTGCAGATTTTGATTACGATGCTTACAGTATCTCTATGGTTTTAGCGTATATTTTGTCAGGGGATATACCTAAACATAGACTAGTGCTAAACATATTACTTCTTCAAGATATATACGGATACCCCATACCTATGGTGAAGATAAAGAACGAAGAAAAGTCTATAAAAGAATTCTCGAAAAAAGCTTTAGACTTGATACTACAGCTGAAAAACAAGACCCTATCTTGGCATGAATTTGCTCAGAAAATCAATGAGGAGGTAGAGTCTCTAGACGCTATCTACATGCCGTGGTTAAACGAGATACCGAAATCTATAGCCACGGTTTTTAAGAAAGCTCTAACACTTAATCTAGAGCATAGGTATAAGAACTGTGTCGAGATGTGGATAGAGCTGAGAGACGCTCTTATCAAAGAAAATATGGAGAAAACATTGCCCTAAGCATTGGGATACCGTAAATGATTGTGAGTTTCGTTAATGTTAAGAATTTGAATAGATTTATAGAGTATCTGAAGTCTGTAGGTGTAGATGTTGAAGAGTATACACACGTTGTTTTAACAGATTCTTCAGAGTTCGAGATCGTGGTGTGTAAAAAAGGTGGGCAGGATATTGCTTATCTAGTTGTACACTACATAGATACACATTATGCGGCTCTATCTAGGTTAAGAGACGATGCTAGCGATAGAGAGATATTAGAAGCTCTATTCTCTGTCGATAAGAAGAATATATGGAGGATACCTGTTGAACCCGTTGTTTTCACGTCTAGAGACTACGAATTCTTAAGGATTGTTAACAGCTATAGGGATGGGGTACCCGAAGAAGGTAGGGAGCACTACGAGCACTACATTAAATCACCTCGTAGCGTATTAAAGGTTATAGATGTAGATGTGCTTATATCTATGGCTTACAACTTTAAGGATTAGGTAGACATGGTCAAACCTTATATAGTTAAATTCGTATCCATGAAATCAGGTGTAGGGAAAACACGTTTAGCTAGCAGTATTGTTAGAGTACTTAAGCAGAAAGGCTATGTTGTAGGGGTAGTTAAGCACTGTGCTCACGGTGTAGATGTAGAGGAGAAAGATTCCCACGTATATATAGCAAGTGGAGCAGATATTGTTATCGCTTCTTCAAGAGATCTAGGTGTGATATATAGAAGTAGATGGCTCGATTCTCTACAACATATAGTTAGCTACATAGATACTCCTATAATAGTTGTTGAAGGGTTTAAAGAAAGTCTTCTCGGGGATACAATAGTTGTAGCAGAGGATCTTCAAGAAGCTTTAACTTTGGATAGCAAGAGAGTTGCCTTAGCCTATGTTGTTAAAAACCTTGGCGTAGAGCAGGGGGCTGTTCCCGAAAATATAAACGTATTTACACTAGATGATGTAGAGAAGCTATCTAACTTAATCGAGAGAAGAGCTCTAGACTATATACATAATCAACTACCTCAAACGAATTGCAAATACTGCGGCTATAATTCATGTATGGAATTCGCTATAGCTTATGCAAAAGGATTTGCGAAGGAATGTCCTGTGAAAAGCAATGTAAAACTCGTTGTTGATGGTAAAGATATAGAATTGAATCCCTTTGTTAAAAGACTTCTAAAATCTCTAATCTTCGGATTTATTAATGAACTTAAAGATGTACCTAGGGAGCCGAGGAATGTTGTAATTAAGATAGAGAGAAGCTTCGGCTAAATGCCTTCTCATCATGTATCAGTTCCAGGGGTACTCCTCACCAAGTAGATAAAATCTTTGTCAGGAAATATATTTTTCTCAAAATAAATCGATACAAAAACTTGAACAGAATACTAAGACTAAATACTAGGGCATTGATAATCGTGGTTACTCTACACTGATCCTCGTAAAGTAAGTGGATATAATGATAATCATGTGAACCTCGGTAATACATTGCTAGAATCACGTACTTTTCTTCTCTATCTTTATGTTCTTCACAGGTTTTATCCTTGGTAACTCCAAAGTTTGAGATACTGTTAAGAGATTCACATAGTTGATTATGTTTTAACTTTTTAATCCTACATAATACGGCTTTACTTAGGTGATCAACTTTTGTGGCGAACGAGATCAGGATAACCCCTTGGGAAGCTGAAGCATTTGTAGATTATGATAGATTGATAAAGATCTTCGGTGTAAAACCGTTAACAGATAGCGAGATCGCTTTACTGAAACGCTATACAAATGAAGATCATATGATGCTTAGGAGAAGGGTTTTTTATGCTCATAGAGATCTAGATGTATTTCTGAATAGCTATGGTTTAGGACGTAGATGCGTACTTTATACAGGGAGAGGACCCTCTGGTTCAACGCATCTCGGTCACTTGCTGCCATGGATTTTCACGAAGTGGCTCCAAGACAAGCTGGGTATAGACCTCTTCTTCCAGATGACTGATGACGAGAAATATCTTCATGCGGAAGGCGGCGATCTCGAGAATTACAATAGGTATGCATATGACAACATGCTCGATTTGATAGCCTTGGGGTTTAACTCCAGTAAAACCCATGTTATAATAGATACCGAGGATATAAGGTATCTATACCCGATAGCTGTTAAAATAGCTAAGAAGATCACATTCTCTACCCAGAAAGCGACTTTCGGGCTTACTGAATCTACAAACGTAGGCATGATTTTCTACCCAGTTTTGCAGATAGCTGTAGCTTTCCTCCCAACGGAATTGTATGGAGAGCAGACAGAGGTACTGATACCTGCAGCGATAGATCAGGATCCCTACTGGAGACTAGCCAGGGATATCGCTCCATCGCTTGGCTATCCGAAGCCTGCTCAAATACACTGCAAACTCTTGCCAGGGCTAGACGTAGGCGGTAAAATGTCTTCATCGAAACCAGAGTCTGCTGTGTATACTACAGACGATCCGGAAATCGCTTATAGGAAGGTCTTGAGAGCTTACACAGGTGGGCAACCAACAGCTGAGCTACAGAGAAAACTCGGGGGGAACCCTAATTTATGCCCTGTTTTTAAGATGTACGAGATGATGTTTGAGGATAACGATAGTAAACTTACCGAGCGTTACCATGCATGTAGATCAGGCACGATTCTATGTGGTGAATGTAAGAGGGAGTTGGCGGAGAGAGTTGCCAAGTTTATCAAGGAGCACCAGGTTAAAAGGATGAAAGCTGTGGATCAAGTTGAGAAGTACTTGATAAGATATAAATTCGATGTTCCGCTTATTAGAAAGAGACGCTAATCTACGTTATACTTCGAGAATATTTTCTTAAGCGTTTCGCTTGTGACGATGAGTGGCGAATTTTTAGGTACGTTAAATATTTTTGCTAAGACATCGCATTTCGCTCTAAGTAAGTGGATTGAAGGTGTTTTACCGAATTCTACATACGCCTCCATATTAGCTATACCCTTAGATACGACGAAACCTTTATCTATGTAGTATATAGGGGAGATGTTTCCAGGAGTTTCAACGATCTCTATATCGTTAACTATTTCAGAGATATCATGTTTAAGAACATCTATTTCGTAGCTTTCCTCTCTAACAACGAAGCTAACATTATAACCGTGGATTATAAACGCTTTCGCTAAGACTACGTCTATAAGGGCTTCACCAGCGTTGTCCAGCACTATATAGATCTTGCCACCCCTAGGTATATCAACGAACTCCTCAATAGCAGGTTTATCGAATAACGATTCTTCAAGACCTCTACACTCATACCCTAGAACACTCGTATCAACGATATTTGCGGCAGCGGATATCCTCATAGCTTCTCTAAGATCCCAGCTCCTCTTCTCAAGATATTTCTCAACTATTTTAGAAAGCTTTAATCCTATACTATTCAACTTCTTTTTCATCTCAGCATAGGGATCTTTATCTCCTACAAAGCTCTTTACATAGTTGAACGTTATCGAAAATGCTCTAGACCTAGAGTTTGTGCACCTAATCATATCTGCTAGAATGTTAAGCATATCGGGAAGCTTATCATCTCTCCCTAGGGTTACGAGATCTTTTGTCCTGGAGTAGATTAAGCATAGCTTGCAAAGATTGCTAAACCACAAACATGTTCACCGTATCTACAACTTTTCTGAGATCCTCCATACTTATATCACCCATAACCCCTATCCTGATTATCTTACCCTTTAGCTCTCCTAGTCCTCCAGCTATAATGTATCCCTGGTTTCTCAGCCTTTCTATAATTTCACTAGCCTTATCGGTGTAGAACGCTGCAACAGTATTACTTCTATGTACACCTTCTGCAACAGATCTAAGTTTTATAGAGCTATAGAGGAACCCAGCTCTTTCCCTATGGAGTTGCTGATAATTAGTTAAACCCATGCTCAGTATTATATCGAGAGATGCGTTTAACCCGTAGAGCACGTTTATCGGGGGTGTGTAAGGTGTATCAATTCTGCTCAGGTGTTCTAGAAATCTTTTGAGGTCCATTGATAACGGAACAGGGGTTCTGGGCTTCGGCTCGGTGTTTAGATATACTATAGCTCCTCCTGGAGGAGCCATAAATGCTTTGTGAGTAGCTGTCGCAATTACATCGATTTTACAGTTTATAGGTTCTACAGGTATAGCTGATACGCTATCCACTATAAGCACAGCTCCAATATTTTGAGCAACTTTCTGAAGCTTATCTAGATACCTATTTACAACACCAGTACTTGTTTCGTTGTGTACAGCTATTATTGCCTTAACGTTCCTTAACCTCAATGCATAGTCTTCTACGACGTCGGGTGGTGGTGGGTAGAGCTTGGTCTCGAGCTTATACACTTTAGCACCTCTAGACTCAGCTGTTTGAGCCATTCTGTTACCGAATTCGCCGTGAACAATAGCTACCACTATATCTCCAGGGTTTACGAAGTTATATATAGCCATATCAACAGCGAGAGTACCTGTTCCTGGAGCTATAACAGGGGTAGCATTGTATACTTTCCGCAGTTTCTCTAACACATTCTCTAGAAGTTCTCTGAACTCTTTTGATCTATGGAATAGTGGTTGCCTAGCAATAGCGTTGACAACTTCTTTGGGTAGTTGAACAGGGCCTGGGGTTAGAAGTTTGTACACCATTTTATCGCCTCGAGTATGTTATTGACTAGTTCCTCTGCTATCCTATCCATAGCTTCAACTGTCTCTGCCCCTATATGAGGTGTAACTATGACTTTAGGATGCTTGACGAGCTCTACTAGATGTGGTGAGCGAGGAGGTTCTTCTTCGAGAACATCTAGAGCAACACCGCCGAGTCTATCGATATGGTTTAATAGAGCTTTATGGTCTACTACTTCTCCTCTACTTGTGTTAACTATGTATGCCCCGTCTTTAACTAGGCTTAGAGTTTTATCGTTAAGCATACGGTATGTCTGAGGTGTTAACGGTACATGAAGTGAAATGAAATCGCTAGTGTTTAGCAGTATCTCTAGATCTACAAGCTTCCCCCCTACGAGGTCTACAGCTAGAGATACGTCGTTTACATCGTATACCAGGATATCCATACCCATAGCTTTGGCGTAGAGACCTACTCTACTACCTATTCTTCCAAACCCTATGATACCGAGTTTCTTCTTATAAAGCTCTACACCTAGAAACATACCTTTACTCCATAAACCCTTCTTCACGTGATCTATATGGAGATAGAGATTCCTAGCTATAGCTATCATAAGACCTATAGTTAGCTCAGCAACACTTATGCAAGAAGCTTTCGGAGCATTTACTACAGCTACACCTTTCTTAATAGCGTACTCTACATCTACATTATCTAGCCCAACACCGTATCTAGCTAAAACCTTCAACCTAGAACCTCTATCGATAACCTCTCTATCAATCTTCAACCTACTCCTGAATACTAGTATATCGTAATTCTCTACGATCTTGAGAAGGGATTCGCGATCAAGACCAGGTCTGTATTCAACATCTATACCTATATTTTTAAGTTTGTCTATTACTTTACTAGATACACGATCTATAATCAGGGTACGCAGTTTATCGACAAAACCACCTCACCATAGTAATAAAGTTTCCATAGATATCAGGATAAAAGCTTTTCTTCTACATAACTTATCGCATTTAGATAGTGAACACTGTAATAATTTTATAACGATTTGCTAGGTAATCTTACCTGTATAGATAGCAGAAGTTTTTGCTAGCGTGCGAAATCCGTCCAAACCCAATCCATAACTCTGTCTTGAGGTATCATCGCTATGCATATAAAGTTCTGTTAAGATGTAGGTTAAAAGTAAAGCAATATCCTGCATGATAATAATGGTGCAACATATGAGCAACGATTTGGGAGGTTTATTTTATAGAGATGTGTACCCCTTTATAGATGTTCCTCGTGTAGCTGTAGTACCGGATAGATTTTTTGAAGAGAATCTGAGGAAGATATATCTTACAGATACAACACTTAGAGATGGGCAGCAAGGTTGGAGACCTTTTACTGTTGAGGAATGTGAACGTATATACGAACTTCTTGTAGATATCGGGAGAGCTGTTAGGAGTACAGAGGTTTTTGTCTACACAGAGAAGGATAGAGAAGTTGTTAAGAGATTGCTAAGCTACGGATACGAGTACCCCAAGGTTATAGGCTGGATCAGGGCAACATTATCAGATCTACAGCTAGTGATAGATTCTCGTCTAGAGGAGGCTGTTATTCTAGCATCTATATCTGACTACCATATAAAGTATAAATTCAATGCACCTAGAGATGTTGTTTTGAACAAGTACTTAGATGTTGTAGAGAAAGCTCTTAGCCATGGCATAGCGCCCAGGGTTTCGCTTGAAGATATTACTAGGGCAGATATAGAAGGTGTTGTTATACCTTTCGTAAAGAAGCTCTTAAACTTAAGCGAGAAGTATGGAGTAACTGTAAAGATAAAGCTTCCAGATACCCTTGGCGTAGGTCTACCATTCTACGAGGTTCCACTCCCTAGAAGTATTCCGAGGATAGTTAAGGCTATTAGAGATGCTGGGGTAGATCCAGAGAACATAGAGTTCCATGCACATAATGATCTAGGGCTAGCGGTAGCGAATCAACTAGCTGCGTGGCTCTATGGAGCTGGTGGGGCTAACTGTACGTTGCTAGGCATAGGGGAGAGGGCTGGGAACTGCCCATTGGAGGTCATGGCTGTGCACTATGCAGGTATAAAAAGTTCGAACGATGTGAATTTAAAGGCTTTGCCTAGGATACTAGACCTATTCGAGAAGATGGGGTACAGAACAGTAGATCACTACCCTATAGTAGGTAGAAATGCTTTTAGAACTAAAGCAGGTATACATGTTGACGGTCTTATGAAGAATCCTGAGGTTTACCTACCTTTCGACCCTATGAAAGTTCTAGGAAAACCATATTCTGTAGCTATAACACCTTACTCGGGGAGAGCAGCTATTGTTTTATGGGTAAGGAATTACCTAGGATACAACGGGATAAGTAAAGACGATCCCAGGGTTATAGCGATCTACAATGATATAGTTGACTACTTCAACAAAACCAACAGAGTCGAACCTCTAACAGATGAAGAGATAGCGAACTTCGTTAAAAAACATATGCCAGAACTTTTTAAGAAGTAAGGTATTCAATCGATAAATAGTAGCAAGTGTAGAGAGGTTCAGTAGCTATGGGGTTAATCGATACCTTGTTATCTAGAGTTATCGGGAAAGAGGTTTCCCCAGGAGACATAGTTATCATAGATGTAGACACAGTATACGCACACGATGGGACAGCACCCTTGGTTATCGAGGTACTAGAGAAAGAATTGGGTGTGAAGAAGCTTTACGCAGCAGATAAAACATATTTCTTTATAGACCATTCAGCGCCTGCTCCCCATGTATCAGCAGCACACGTCCATAGGGAGATGAGGAGGTTCGCTAGTAAGTATGCAATACGTTTATTCGATGTAGGGTATGGGATCTGTCATCAAGTAGTTGTTGAAGAGGGGATTGTTAGACCGGGTATGGTTGTTATGGGGGCTGATAGCCATACACCTACGATAGGAGCTCTAGCTTTGTATTCATTAGGTGTTGGGAGTACTGATGCAGCTATAGCTATAGCCTATGGGAAGCAGTGGGTAAGAGTACCACCTACTGTGAACATAGTGATATCGGGGATCCCACCTAGGGGAGTTACATCGAAAGACATTATACTGAACATTATAGGGGAGCTTGGTACAGACGGTATGCTAGGGAAAGCCGTAGAATTCAATGGCGATACTCTTAAACACCTTTCAGTTGATTCAAGACTTACATTAACAAATATGTGTACAGAGATGGGTGCTGAATCCGCTGTAATTCCTTTAGATGAAATAACCTTGAAGTGGTTAGAGGGCAAAGGTGTTACACCTTACAGATACGTAGACTATGACTACAAGAAATCAGAGTTCGTAGAAGAAATAGTTTTCGAGGTAGATAAAATGGGGCCTGTAGTAGCGGCACCTCCTGATGTAGATAACGTGGTTGGTGTTGAAGAAGTTGAGAAAGTTGAGGTTGACCAGGTTTTCATAGGTTCGTGTACTAACGGGAGATTAGAAGATATCGAATTAGCGGCAAAGATTCTCAGGAATAGGAAGGTGCATCCGAGAGTTAGATGTATTGTTGCACCAGCATCGAGAAGGGTATATGTAGAGGCTCTGAGGAAAGGTTACGTAGATATACTGTTAGAAGCTGGGTGTATAGTAGCTCCACCAACGTGCGGACCTTGTGTTGGTGCTCACATGGGCTTGCTCGCAGAGGGTGAGGTAGCTGTATCGACTTCTAATAGGAACTTCCCAGGGCGTATGGGTCACAAGAATAGCAAGGTGTACTTATCATCACCTGCTGTAGCAGCGGCATCGGCTGTAGAAGGTAGGATAGCTGATCCCCGTAGATATTTATGAGGTGGTCCAGGTGATTAGGGGGAGATGTTGGAAACTTGGTGATAACATAAGTACAGACCATATCATATCGGGGAAGTACAAGTTCAGTGCTATAGATAATCTAGAAGCTATGCTACCCCATGTACTTGAAGAAGTTATACCCGAGTTCTACAAGAAGGTAGCTAAAGGCGATGTAATAGTGGGTGGAAAGAATTTCGGTAAAGGATCTAGTAGAGAGCATGCTCCAAGACTTCTAAAACTACTAGGGATCTCTGCAGTAATTGCTAAGAGTTTCGCCCATATATTCTATAGAAACGCTATAAACATCGGTCTACCCGTAATCGTAGCTCAGACAATACCTGAGGTATCCGAGACAGAAGACATAATAGAGATAGACTTGGCGAACGCAGTCGTTAGGAATGTGACAAAAGGTATTGAAGAGAAATTCAAACCATTCCCCAAAGAGTTGATGATGATACTCGAATCTGGAGGAATAGTTGAGTATATCAAGAAATACGGTGTACCGCCGTGGGTAAGAAGTACAGAGTAGGTGTGATAAAGGGGGATGGAATAGGGCCTGAGATCATAGAGGCAACGCTCTACGTAGTACAGTACATAGATCTAGATATAGAGTTGGTAGAACTTCAAGCAGGTTACGAATACTATAAGAAGACGGGGAAAGCGATAGAGGATAGATTCTTCGAGGAAGTAAGGAAACTCGATGCCATTCTCAAGGGACCTCTATATACACCTCCTCATGATCTGAACTTCCGTAGCGTAAACGTAATGATTAGGAAAGAGCTAGATCTATACGCAAACATAAGACCTTTCAAGAGTTTTAAAAGTTTATCACAGAAGCAATTCAACTTAGTTATATTCAGGGAGAACACAGAGGGAGAATATGTAGGTATAGAGGGTATGTTCAACGATATAGCGATATCCTTGAGATTGATAAGTGTAAAAGGTGCTGAAAGGATATCTAGACTAGCGTTTGACTATGCTAAAACCATGGGTTTCAACAAGGTGGTAGTTATTCACAAAGCTAATATCCTTAAGATAAGCGATGGTCTTTTCAGGAACGTGTTTTTCAAAGTTGCGAAAGAGTTTCCCAACATCGTAGCTGAAGAAGTTATAGTGGATACAGCTGCGTACCTTCTCGTGAAAAACCCTGAGAAATTCCAAATACTAGTAACACCTAATCTTTATGGAGATATACTATCGGATCTCGTAGGAGGTCTTATGGGTAGCCTAGGTTTATGTGGATCAGCGTTAGTTGGTGATAGTATAGGGGTTTTCGAGCCTATACACGGTGTAGCACTAGATATCGCTGGTAAAGGTATAGCGAACCCTGTAGGATCTTTCGTATCTCTGAAACTAATGCTTGAATACTTTGGGCAGAGGTACGGGGATAGTAAGGCAGTAAAAGAGTCTAAATTGCTCGAAAAAGCTATACAAAATGTTGTAGATGAGAAGCGTATCTGGACACCAGATCTAGGTGGTAACTATAAGACTATGGATGTAGCTAAAGCTGTTGCAGAAGAGTTAGAGTTGCTAAGGAAAGCATAGGGTATAGGTATAAAGAGTTTTCTATAGTTCATGTATATTTATAGTTTATTAACCTCTGCAAAGAAGGATAACGATTGTACGGTGGTTTCCGTGGAAACATAGTTGAGCTCTACTCGATGTATAAAATAGTTAAACCAAATGTTATCTTAAAATGCGTGAAATGCGGCCAAATCTATACACCAAAGCCAAGACTATTCCTATGCCCTAAATGCGGATCGCTGATCGATGTTATTATTAATGTAGAGGAATTCCGGTGGAATAAAGCGAGAGAGAGGCGGTTTGGGGTTTGGAGGTATAGAGAACTTCTACCTATAAGAGATGAGGTTGAACCTGTAACCCTAGGCGAAGGGGGTACCCCTCTTATCAAGTTGAGGAATGTTTACGAGAGAGGGATTGTCGATTCAAGGAATGTCTACGTAAAGTTCGAGGGTGCTAATCCTACTGGTAGTTTTAAAGATCGTGGTATGACTGTAGGCGTCACAATAGCTAAGTATCTAGGGGTTGAAGGGGTTGTAGTGGCTAGCACCGGGAATACCGCAGCATCTACAGCAGCTTATGCCGCTAGAGCAGGTTTAAGATGTCTCGTTGTTCTTCCTCAAGGTGGCGTAGCTAGAGGTAAGCTAGCTCAAGCACTTCTTCACGGTGCAGAAATAAAAGAAGTTGAAGGTTCGTTTGATAGTGCTTTAGAAGAAGTTCTAGATAAAGTTTTAAACGAAGAACTTAGTGGATACTATCCGCTGAACTCTTTCAATCCGTGGAGATTAGAAGGTCAGAAAACGATCTCCTACGAGATTGTAGATGAGCTGGGTACTACCCCGGACTTCGTTATAGTTCCTGTGGGTAATGCAGGGAATATATCGGCTATATGGAAAGGATTCAAAGAGTTATACGAACTTGGTTTAATAAACGATCTACCTAGGTTGGTAGGGGTGCAGGCTGAGGGTGCAGCACCTATAGCTACAGCGTGGTTTAGAGGTTTAACTGAACCACTATTTATTGATAAACCTACAACAATAGCTTCAGCTATAAGGATAGGTAGACCCATTAACTGGTTCAAAGCGATGAGGGCTGTTAAAGAGTCTAACGGTTTCTTCGTAACAGTAAGTGATGAAGATATACTGAACGCTATGAAGATATTAGCGAAATACGAAGGTATAGGTGTTGAACCTGCTAGTGCAACAACGTTAGCAGCACTGATTAAATGTGTAAATGAGGGGAAGATAAGTAGAGATGACCTGGTGATCCTGGTGGCAACAGGTCATGCATTAAAAGATCCAGATACGGTATTCAGAGCAATACCTGCTTAAAATATTCGTAAAAGTTTTAAACAGATTCCATACATTCCGTGTAGAGGGTACACAGGTTGAGAATTATGTTGATACCGAAGCTTATGTGTACACAACATCCTGATGCTACAGAGAGAGTAACAGCTCAGCAAGAAGTTGATGAAGCTATTCAGGCGTACACTATGTATGGATGTGACGAGGTTATGAGTGATTATGAAGGTAAGTTGACACCATATGCTCAGCCGAAAGATATAGTTGTGAAAGCGTTAAACTTTGGAATACCTATAGGGGAGAAAGTCTTTGTAACGCCACGTATACCTAACCCATCGCTAGAAGATTTTGATAGAGTTGACCTTTCCATAGAGGCAGGGTTCATAGCTAACTACTACTCAGCTAGATTAGCCAAAGTTCAGGCAGTCAGATGGTTGATACTGCCTATGGTTGAGGATCTAAATACTGTTAGATTTGTTCAGAGGTTGATATTGAGGAAGTTAAACATATTTAGAGAGGAGCTAGGTATAAACTTAGAACCTGTACAGCTTATACCGTTGATAGAGGATGTTCATGGCCATATATACGTGAGATCCCATGTAAAGACATTGCTCTCAGTACTTAAAGACTTCGGGATAGAGATTGAGGTTCTGAGGGTTTTCTTAGGTAAAAGTGATGCAGCTGTTAAATCAGGGCATATAGCGTCATCTCTCTCGATTATATATGCATTGAACGAGCTTCACAGATTATCTAGAGAGCTAAGAATGGAGATAAAACCTATAATAGGTATGGGTGTACCTCCTTTCAGAGGAGCTATAAACAATCCAGAGCTAGTTCTATATGAAGCTCAAAGATATCGAGGATTTAGTACAGCTACGATTCAATCCGCGATTAGATATGATATGCCGTTCAAAGACTATATAATGGTCAGAGACACTATCTTAGAGAACGTAGATCTTAAACCGAATAGCGTTGATAGCGGTGTTATTGAAATCGTTGAGAAAGCTACTGAAAAGTATAGAGCACTAGCCTCTAGATATATCAACGTTATCCAGAGAATAGCAGAGGTTGTGCCAAGTACGAGAGATAGAGTTTCTTGGAGAGAATATGGTAGAATTCTACCAGCTCAAGATGCGAAGCTATCTGTTCCTAGAGCGATAGTCTATACCGCTACATGGTATTCCGTAGGTGTTCCCCCAACGTATCTCGATGCAGATTTCATAGTAGATCTATATAAAAATGGTAAACTAGATGACCTACTAGAAGTACTACCCTATCTAGAGAAGGAATGGCTATACGATTCGAAGTTCTACGTAAGAAGTGTAGCTCTGAAGAGGTTAGATGAATACCTGGTTAAGAAGATCGATGAAGTTCTAGATATATTCGGTATAAAACCTGAGCCCTCCGAGATCTACAGAGCTCTTATAGAGCTTAACTCTGTAGAGCCTCACATAATCGCGTTAGGGAGGATAAGAGGGTTCCTCGGTTAACATGTAGAAACTCTAACAATGTTATAGCCAGAGGCTTTCCTAAGCCTATTCATTACAGCTAGTCCTAGACCTATCTCTGGAAAACCTTCGACTATGCCCAGGTCTACACCTAATCTATCGAGATCCCTTAACACGGAGAAAAGGTTTTTCGCTATCTCGTAAATGTTATATCTAGAACCTATTATAAGAGTTGTAAACCCTTTCTCTCTATATATCCACTCAGTTTCTTTAGAAGCTAACAATACACATTTCCTATCTCTACACCTCTCCTCAGCTACTTCAAGAACTTTCTTAGCGTATCCATCGATATCGCTATAGTCTTCAGCTTCTACTACTAGAAGAGGTGTTCTAGGAGCATAGTGTTTATACTTCATACCGGGTGCTAAAGCTATAGAAGATTCCTTCAAACCCTTAGCTACGTCTGGTACAACGATTTTCCTCCCTACGATCTCCACCAGCTTCTCGTAAGGAAAAGCCCCAGGTCTCAATAGCTTTGGAGGATCCGATGTTAGATCCACGATAGTGGATTCGATACCGAAGAATGTTTCTCCAGCATCTAGAATTATATCAGCTCTACCGAACATATCTACATAAACATGGTGAGGTTCTGTAGGGCTAGGTCTACCCGATATATTAGCGCTAGGAGCCGCTATAGGGCCTACACATTCTATCAATTTCAATGCTACAGGGTGTGCGGGAACTCTGACAGCTACTGTCGGTAACCCTCCAGAAACTTCTGGCGGAACTTCTCTACGTTTCTTCAGAATAACTGTTAAAGGCCCTGGCCACGCAATTCTAGCTATCTTTAAAACTATATCAGGTATATCCTCGGCTACTTCGTAAACCTGGTCTATACCTGTAACATGGATTATTAGAGGGTTATCCGGGGGTCTACCTTTAGCTATAAAGATTTTTCTTACAGCGTTAGCGTTGAATACATAGGCTCCTAAACCGTAGACAGTCTCTGTAGGGAAAACAACTATAGCTCCTCTCTTCTTCACATCTTCACAACAACTCTCTATAACATCTTCACGTGGATTCAGAGGGTCTACGATGTAGACCTTGGTAATAGTCGTGATCACCACCGTAGATAGATTCAATCTATGTATAGACCGTAGAGATCTCTGGCTATCCTGAGAGCCTCCATCAGATCTCTAGCAATCCTAACCCCTACCACCTCTAAATCTTCGTCTATGTAATCTGTATCACTTATACGGTTAGATACTAGGTTCCTCAACACAACTATAGCTTTTACACCGTTTACTATAGCCGCTATAGCGTCTAAAACTTTATCGCCTATAAAAAGTACTTCACCAGGAAGAACATTCATTGCTTTCACAGCTTTCGCAACTTGTTCGATTCTTGTCGAGGAGTCTTCTCTCGTAGATAGGATACCTAAGAAGTTATCACATTTATCAATACCTAGCTTGCTAATAATTTTCTCAGCGGCAGTCCTACTTTGCATAGTTATAAAACCTATATCGATTTCTTTACATACTCTCTTCAAGAGATCATCGGCGTTGTCTAAAATGGTAAGCTTGTCAACAGCTTCAAGTTCTAGAAACTCGAGATATCTATGAATACGCCAGAAAACATCTGTTCCATGATATCTAGCAACAAAACCTAGAAACGTAGTCACTTCAATTCCTTCAGATCTTATCCTAGCTAATACCTTAGACCAGTCCACAGGTAGTAAAACTATTGTCCCATCTATATCGAGCAACAACTTCGTTATCTTCATCGCTAAACACCATGGGTATCCACATGTATTATGCTTAGCGAAAGTTTATGTATCCCTTAAACAACTCTAAGTCTTTGGTGGAAATTTATGAAGATCAATCTACTTAAGCTTTTCGTCATCATGATGATAATCGTGATAGTATTACCTTCAGAAGCTCTTATCGAAACTCAAACATTGTTAATTAATCATGTAGACGAAGTTTTAGTTCATTACGATAAGGTAAGCGATCTAGAGGTTGCAATGAGGTATGGATGTGTTATTGAGAGAGATTTCAAGTTATTCAATACCTCACTGATGTTATGCCCTTCTAACGTCATAGAAAATCTAAGGTATTCAGGGTTAAACGTTGTTAAGAATTTCGACGTAAAAATTGACACTATATTCAAAGAGATAAAACCTTTCAATCCTTCAACTCTTCAACAAAATATAGGAACAGCGGCTCCTTCGCTATGGTCTTGGGCTATATCAAGAGTTTCAGCAGATATAGTCTTCAACTACCTAGGGGAAGATGGTTCTGATGCTGTTATAGCTATACTGGATACAGGTATAGACCCTACACACCCACTTCTAGTAAATAAACTTGTAGCGTGGATAGAGTTCGATGCTAAAGGTAGACCACTATGTTCAAAACCTCATGATACACATGGACACGGGACATGGGTAGCAAGTATAGCTGTAGGTGGAGATGGAAGGAATTACATATTTGGAGTTGCGCCACAAGCTAAAATCATGGTGGCGCTAGTTCTACATTATGGAAGAGGTACAGCTGCACAAGTTTTAGCAGGTCTTGAATGGGTTCTACAACCATACGATCCATGTACCAATACGAAGCTCAGCATAAAACCAAACGTTGTCTCTATGAGTTTCGGTGCTATAGGTAACTACTCTAATGTTTTCCTACCAGCGATAAAGAAACTCATAGAGAATGGAATTGTTGCAGTAGCTGCTATAGGTAATAGCGGTCCTTATATTACTGCTAATCCTGGGAATATATGGGGTGTTATAGGAGTAGGAGCAGTAGATTACAATAACAATGTAGCGCTTTTCAGTAGCTATGAAGAAGTTGAATGGCCTGACCCTCCAAGTGGATGGCCATTTAAAGGTCGGTATCCTTCACGGTATACGAAACCTGATGTTGTTGCACCAGGAGTTGATGTTCCAGGAGCTTTCCCAGGAGAGCTTCTCGCTATTGCTAGTGGTACAAGCGCTTCCACACCTATAGTTGCAGGTGTAGCAGCTATCGTAAGCGCTAAGCTTAAAAATAAAGGTTTCTCAGGGTCTAGTCTTGTTGAGAAAGTTTACGATATAATAACATCGACGGCTACCCCATTGAAAGATCCTGGTGCTGGCTACGGACTTGTAGATGCTTACATTGCTATAGCTAAAGCTAAAGAGATGAATGTAAGGGTTATCGACTTGAATATATACCCCTCTACTTCGAAGCCTTTAAGCAATCTAACTATAGATATACCTGGAGTAAGACTTGGTATAGATATCGATGTATATATATCAGGTTCAAGAGTATTTAGTGGAACTTTAAGATCTAGATATGTAGTGGTACCTCTACCTTTAAGCCACGGCGGAGGAAATACTGTGGTAGTTATTAGTAGAGATGGTCTTATCTACGGTAAATCATTAGTTCAGGTAATCCCAGGCATATTCTCTGAAAAGATATGTTACTGGGGGAAGCTATGTAGAGTTATTGTTTCTGGCGTAGGTATAGGGGATACTATAGGGATATACTTCGAGACTAACCTTGTAAAGCTCTATATATCAAATCTTAGAGGTTCATTTAACGCCTCATTTATAATACCAGTAGTTGAAGAAGGGTATTACCTGGTAACAGCTATAGATTTCTCAAGACCAAGCGTAGTTTTACAAACACAAGTATATATCCAGCCTACCCAGATGATCAAACCTATAATCATTAATAATACCTACATTATAACGAAGAACCAGACATTCATTACAGTTCTGAACAATACTTATACCTATACCTACACTTACACCTATCTATTGCCTCTATACATAAGATCTAAAGATTACTACGTAGCTAATACAGTAGATTTCCTCGATATCTATGTGTATAACGGGTCTATAGGTAGAATAGATGTAGATAAGGAGTCCTTGAAGATCATAGCCATAGATATCCTGAACATATCCAAAATTAAGGATAATCTTTACAGAGTGTGGATAGGTATAGGATCTTTGAGTATAGATGAGGTTTACGTAAGGTTAAATATAACGATAATGTTTAAAGATATCGCCATTCCATATTTGGTAACTATAAGAGTTCTTAGAGAAGATCCAAGTAAACTGGCTATGGCTAAGATTTACCGGTTAAATGAAACAGTTGAAGGATATGTTGAAGCACTTAAAGATCTTAGAGAAGAGGTTAGTATGTTGAAGAACAACATTACAAACTTAACAAATAATTTAAGAGAATTGAGTGGAGACGTATCCCATCTTTCTAAGGATGTTAAAGATAGGATAGAATTTCTTGAACAAAGCCTGGAAAGTCTTGAACAGCACGTAGCGGGGGTAATATCTATAGTGTGGATAGCGGTGATATTGAGTATAGGCTCAATAGTGTTAAGCATAGTTTTAATTTTCAGCAAGTCTATCTATAGGCGGCAATCTTAACTACGGTGGTGATCGTTGATAAAGGTTTGTGTTGGTAGTAAGAACCTATCTAAAATTCGTGGTGTTGAAAAAGCGTTCAAGGTTTTGTTAGGAGAAGTTGTTGTCGAAGGATACCCAATCACAGGGTTGCTAAATCAACCGATAGGTTTAGAATCTATAGTTAATTCAGCTAGGTATAGAGCGAGGAAGGTTATGGAGGTAAACCCTAACTGCGATTTCTATGTAGGGGTTGAGGCAGGGTTATTAGAGATTAAAGATCTAGGCTATTTCGATGTACATATAGCGTGTGTAGTAGATAAGGATAATCATGAGTACTACGGGTTTTCACCTGCTTTTGAAGTTCCTAGAAAATTTGTGGAGAAAATACTTTCTGGCGAATTTAGAGAGCTTGAGGAGGTTGTAGATTTCCACTATGGGACTAGGGGTATAGGCGAGAAAGGAGGTTTTATAAGTCTTCTAACGAAAGAAGCTGTGGTAAGAGAAGAACTTGTATACTACTCTGTTATAGCAGCTCTGGTACCTGTAGTAAATAAACAGCTATACGCATAGAGTAACATTCTTGGATAGAGCTTTTTTATAGTAGTTGTATAACCTCTCTTATACCAGCGATAAACATATCTACAGCAAACGCTGCTATTATTATAGACATAAACCTACCTAACCCATGGATAAACGTCAGACCTAGCATTCTCACAATTTTCATAGATATACGTAGTATGATATATGTAGCGATAAAAGCTATGTAGGAAGCTATCAATGTGTTTAGAATGCCGTAAACTTTAGACGATGTTATGAGGAGAGTCATGGTCCCCGGACCAACTATGAGAGGGCTGTTTCGTGGTTGATGACTAGGGGTTAGGTTTATAAGTTTTGATTCTGTCTATTATTGTTGGTGTCAATTATTCCAGAGTCTTCGGAGAGGTTGTTGAGGCCTGGGGAGGTTTGCCAGAGGCTTGGTATTAGCTATTCTACTCTATCTAGGTGGGTTAGAGAGGGCAGGATTAGGGTTGTTAGAACTGCTGGTGGTAAATATAGAGTTCCTGAGAGTGAGGTTAGGAGAATTGCTGAAGGACTACCAATGAGCAAGGAGGTTAGGGTAGTTATCTATGCACGTGTAAGCTCATTTGATCAGAAGAGCGATTTGGAGAGACAGGTGCAGTACTTGACACAGTACTGCTCTTCTAAAGGATATAGAGTTGTCGATGTCTTGAGCGATGTAGCTAGTGGTTTGAAGACTGATAGAAAGGGGTTGTTGAAGCTCTTCAACTACGTTGTCAATAGGCAGGTAGACATAGTTGTAATAACATATAGGGATAGATTGACGAGATTCGGCTTTGAGTACCTAGAGTACTTCTTTAACCAGTATGGTGTTAGAATCGAGGTTGTATTCAGAGAGGAACCTAAAGATGTCTATCAGGAGCTTGTAGAGGACTTAATAGAGATTATAACTTCCTTTGCTGAGAAGCTCTACGGGATGAGGAGCCACAAGAAGAAGAGGTTGGTTGAGGGATTCAAAAAGTTGCTAGAAGAGGTTGAGAAAAGTGAGTGAACTCATTAGAACAGTTGTTGTTAAGTCTACTCCTCTACCTAGGAAGTTATTCAGAGTCTTTGTAGAGCTCGAGGGTATGTATAGGAATATGGTTGAACAACTAGTTCTATATGCTGTGAAGAACGGGATCACCAGCTTCACAAGGCTCAAAGCATTGAAGTATAGGGAGTTGAGGTCTCTGTATCCACAGCTACCATCACACTACGTATACACCGCATGCCAAGATGTGTCTACTAGAGTTAAGAGCTTCTCGAGGTTGAAGAAGAGAGGTTTAGCAAAGAGGGGTTACCCAGAGGTTAACAAGGTCTCTATATGGCTTGATGATCATCTGTGGAAGATGAGGAGTTTGACAAACATTGAGATAGCTACGCATAGGGGGTGGATCGCTGTTGAGCTAGAGCCTCATAAACAGTTCTGGAAGTATGTGGGTAGTGGCTGGAGGTTATCTTCAGAAACTAAGGTGAAGCTCGATAAGAGGAGTAGACAACTAATCGTTTACCTGACTTTTAAGAAGAGTGTTGAAGTATATAGACCTAGCGGTTTCGTAGCTGTTGATGTCAATGAGAACCATGTAGCCGTGTTAGTTGATGACAAGGTATACCTCTTTGAGACAGGCTTTAGAGACATAGTCTTAGGCTACTATTACCGTAGGAAGAGAGTTCAGGAGAAGTATGATA
>Ga0326760_1000191_pt1 | contig 35536 bp, 39 predicted proteins | sample GCREP_S_FD_207668 | JGI IMG/M metagenome (GOLD analysis project Ga0326760, IMG submission 207668) | Hot spring sediment microbial communities from Geyser Creek Basin, Yellowstone National Park, WY, United States - GCR.EP_S | ecosystem: Environmental > Aquatic > Thermal springs > Near-boiling... | reverse complement strand
TATTAGTAGTTATATTCCCCACTATAGAGGAGATCTCGCTCCTCGATTTCTCATAGAGCTCTATGAGGTATGAAGCCGTGTAGGGCCCTATCGCTAGTGTGAGTAACGGTCCCAGCAGGAAGAGAGCGACGAGGAATACAGCTAAGACCCTCGTCCCCACCATATTCGGTCAAATGATCCCTCGGGAAGCTAATTATAAGGATACCTCACGCAACTCGAGCGCTCAGTGAGCGCTCCAATTCAGTTATAAGGCCCCTCACTTCCATCAGCATCCTCCCCTTCTTATCTAAAATTTTTTCAAGATATCTCAAATTTTTATTATCAATTTTTTCCTTTAAATCGCTCATCTCGAGCTTTATTGCTCCTATTGAGAGCTCTATCCTCCTCTCCTCCTCCCTCAGATCCCTCAGGAGTATTGAGATTAGTTCATCGGCCCTCCTGACAGCATCCAAATGCCTCTCATATCCATCATCATAAGTCCCCCAAGCCTTCCTCTCCTCGATGAGTCTCAAGATCTCCTCATCATATTTCCTCCATCCTATTATAGATCTTATCCTCTTTATCCTCCTCTCTATCATATCCTCGGGCTTTATCCTCCTCTTAAATGCCAGATAGAATAAGTAGGCTGTCGATACCTCCAATATGATCGTTATCGCGAGCGATATAGCTGAGCTGATCGGGATACCCATGGATACCTTCATCTCAGCGGTGCTATTTCCTTTGGAAGTCTTCGCCGTTATTAGGACAGAGAAATCCCCGGAGTAAGCTATCCTAGGTACCTCGAAGACTCTGTATATTACTTTGCTCTCTCCAGCCCCTAGAGATATAGGCTCCTCCAGTGGGAAATTGTAAGAACCGATTGGGATCGAGATAGGGATCAGGGGGAGATTCTGCATGACTCTCACCTCGAAACCCGTGACATTTATCTCCTCCTCCCCCTTATTCATCAGGAATATCGTGACGTTCAAGTACTCCCCCGGGCTCACTATTACCTCGCTCGGGGACACCTGTATCAGCAAGTCGCCTGAAGCTAGCATCAAGAGGAGGAGGGGCCAGGGCCTCATGATATCACCTAGTCGAGAAGTGGACCGTTATATTAGCGCTAGGTACTATCTCCCTCACAGCCAGCTCTACTCTATGAGTGAAATCGTGGACTCTCTTGAAATCGGCATCCCCGGGGACCAATATCCTTATGGTCACGACCCAAGGCTCATCGACCTTGAGCGATTCGAGGGAGTAATCCGTCCCTTTGAGAATCTCCTCAACCCTCCTCTTGATCATGTCCTCTATCTCATCCTTACTGTGGGTTAGTATAGGGAGATCAGCTGGATCAACGTGAACTATCGCCTCAACGACGCCTGGTATCCCCTCCCTAACTTTCCTCTCCAGCTCATCCGAGATCTCATGAGCCCTCCAGGCCTCTATCCCCGGATCCACTACTGCATGAAGCGAGACCCTCTTTCCCCCATCCGTCTTGGAAATGCTCACTGCATGCACATCTAAGACACCGCTCACCCCCTTTGATATCCCCCTCACTAAATCCTCTATGCTCTCGACACTCCTCTCCACTATGAGATCCACATCCATGTTCAGCCTCTCCCTTATAGCTTCAGCTAGCTCATCATCGCTCGGGTGCTCGGGGCCCACTCTAATGGATATATCTGCGAAGAGGAAATTCCCCACCCTCCTAGCCCTCACTCTCTCCACAGAAATTATGCCTGGCTTGCTCAAGCATACATCCCTTATCTCCTCAATTATCTTGGGATCTATCCTGTCCGTCAAGTCGTATAAGGAATCCTTCGTGATCTTAACAGCTGATCTGAGGAAGAGAAGGGATATCAGGACTCCGGTTATCGGGTCCAGTATCTTGAGACCTGCCCTTATGAATAGGAGGCTCAGTATAACGGTGATAGATGTGAGTATATCGCTGGAGAAGTGAAGGGAATCTGATTCTATTGCCCTACTCCCAGTCAGTTTAGCGGCTCTCCTCAGGGCTCTAGACCTCTCCAAATCTACTGCTACTGAGATCAGCATGACTGAGATTGGTAGTATGCCTATCTCTATCTCCGGTGGGCTGATAATCCTCTTAAGAGCCTCGTATACTACCCACATCATCGTTATAATTAAGGAGAAGCCGCCCAGCATCCCTCCTAAGCTATCGAGCTTCCTGTGGCCGTAGGGATGAGTCTCATCGGGGGGCCTCATGGAGTACCTGACTGAGAGAAGAGTGATAAGAGTGGTCAGACTGTCCAAGGAGGAGTGGAGGAATTCCGAAATTATGCTGAGGCTATTCGTCACAAGTCCTGCGTAAAGCTTGAGGGCTGAGAGGAGGAGGGAAGCGAGAAAGGAGGATAGGAGTAGCCTGTTCAGCTTTTCCATCGGGGGATCTTACAGTGGATTTTTTTAAGGTTGACTGAGGTACTAAGCCCTCCTAACTTGGAGGAGGAAGCCAGCGATAGTCATAGCAGCTCCAGAGCCAGCGAAGAGCAACTGTATGAGCTGGAGGGTGCTCGAGGCATATGATGGGTTGAGCTTCAGGATTAGGCCCCTCATTATCTCTGAGGAAGCTGGTGTGAAAGTTATTATGAGGGAGATAGCTAGTAAGACAGCGCCCGGAATTGCTAGGGATGAGAGCCAGGAGGGCCCTCCCCCGAGCTCGCCCCTGAACTTGAGGGCCCTCAGGATAGGTGGAACTAGAAGTATGACGAAGGGGTACTCAGTTATGAAGAACCAGAGGGTCAATGATGTTCCTAGTATGAATAGATCCTCCGGAGTGAGTGAGGGAGGCAGCATACCGAGGAGGCTTATTACGATCGTGTAGAGGTAGGCTACAGTCGCGCATCCTACCCAGAGCGATATCTGGGAAGCTATTGAGAACTTCCTCCAGTTGAAATCTCTAGTCAGCTTACCGAAAATGTAGAAGCCTATGAAGTTCCCGGGGGCTGCTGCCAGCAAGCTCGGGAGGTACAGAGCTCCGTGCTTCATGGAATCTGCTATCACAGTCCCTATAGCGGCCCCTAGTCCACCGACACCAGGCCCGTACAATATGGAGAATATAGCTGGGAGCACTACAGCGGGCCTGAACTGACCCCTCCCGAATGGGGAGACTATGTAAGAAGTGAGGAAGGAGCCTATTGCGTAGAGGGCTGCGCACAAGCCAGTGGCGGATACCCTCTCCCCAATCCCCATGATATCCCTTAATATCTCCGGGGACTATTTTAAAAGCGTATGTAAAAATAGAATTAAGTTAATATTATCATATATATCTGATTAGGGGATATATATGAGGGACCTGGGCAGGAGGTCTCTGATCTCCATAGGTAGCTCTTATGCCGTGACGCTGCCCAAGGACTGGGTGAGGAGAGTAGAGGGAGGGAAGGTCAGGATAGTGGAGGGATCCTCCGGAGAGCTCATAATCCTCCCAGCTAAGGAGCCCACCTCCAAGGTATCTATAGATCTTAGAGGGATTGAGGAGGGGCTATGGGAGATAATAGCTGCTTATCTAGATGGGTACGATGAGATAGAGGTGAGGAAGGAGAGGATAAGGAGGGAGGATCTGGAAGCTCTCAAGAAAGCATTATCGAAGCTAATAGGGATGGAGATACTCGAGGAAGGGTCCTCTAGGATCCTCCTGAGGTGCCTCATGGATCACTCGAGCGCAAAGCCGATGGAACTACTCCTGAGGATGAGGAGCATCATCTCCGGGATGATCTCGGATCTAAGGGATGCGATAGCTGAGGGGGATAGGGAGCTGATGTCTCTGGTGGCTGAGAGGGACGATGAAGTTGATAAGATATACTTCGCTCTAGTCAGGAGCATCAGGAGGGCTATGAGGAGCCCCGAGATAATGGGGGCGATAGGAGCTGATCCCATAAGTTTGCTGGATATGAGGATAGCAGCTATGATAATGGAACTAATAGCTGATAATATAGTTGAGCTAGCTCAATCGGACTGCGATTGCACCGATCTGCTGAGGGAGATCTCCGACTTATTCGATAGGGGGGTCAGGTCCTTCGAGCTGAAGGATTTCAGGAAGGCTTTGGAGGTGAGGGAGAGGGTGAATGGGATAATCAGGGATATGCCAGCTGAGAAATCCCTGCTCCCACTGATAAATATCCTCTTCAGGATAGAGGATCTCTGCGATTTAGTGAGCCCTAGGTTCTTATAAATAGAGCGGTTGATGTAAGGGGGAGCATGGAAGAGTGCCTCAACTTGCTCCTGACTAGGAGGAGCGTGAGGAAGTTCGAGGATAGGGAAGTTGGGGATGAAGTTATCGAGAGGGTCTTGGATGTGGCGAGATACGCTCCCAGCGCTAGGAACTCTCAACCATGGGAGTTCATCATAGTGAGGGATAAGAGGGTAATAGAGGAGCTCGGGAAGATTCATAGATATGCTTATCCCTTGAGGAAAGCACCTCTAGCTTTAGTGATCCTGTGCGATCCCAGGGAGTCACCGACATCTTATATAGCTGATTGCGCTAACGTGACGACTTATATAATGCTAGCGGCACACGCCCTCGGGCTCGGAACCGTTTGGATACAGAGCTTGAGGGACGTGGAGAGGGTGAATGAGATAGTGGGAGCCCCCGAGGGTAAAGTGCCAGTCGCAGTATTAGCAGTGGGATGGCCCGCTGAAGCCCCCAGCCCTCCTAGGAGGAAGGAGCTCAGCGAGATAACTCACCTGAATAAGTATGGGGAGAGGTGGAAGCCATGAGGAAGTTACCGATAAGCTTCTTCCACCTCCTATCATATCCGAAGAACTCAGTCCTAGTGACGAGCGAGGATAGGGAGGGGAGAGCTAACGCCATGGCAGCAGCTTGGCACACGCCCCTTAGCGTGGACCCTCCGTTCTACGGTGTAGCTATAAGCCCTAAGAGAGCTACATATAAGCTTATAGTTGAGAGCGGGAGGTTCGGGATAAACTTCCTCCCATTCGAGCTCCTCGATTCCCTTCACACTTGCGGCAGGACTTCTTTCAATGAACTGGGGGAGGAGAAGATAAGGAGAGCTGGGATAAACCCGATTAGGGGGGAATTCGGGGCATATATATTGCAGGAAGCATATGCATCTTTCGAATGCTCACTCGAAGATATTGTGAAGGTCGGGGATCACGATCTCTTCATAGGGGAGGTCAGGTCCCTCTACCTGAGGGGGGAGCTAAGGGGGAACATAATAGATGTAGAGAGGGTTAAGCCGATCCTCTACATGGGGGAGGATCATTACGTCACCGTAGATTCAGGGTCCCTGAGGAGAGGGAGGATCCTTCAGGGAATCCACTAAGCCCCTCCAGAAGTTATATTCTTGCTCCGCTCTCGGGAGCTCAGATCTCTCTAAGTAAGAGTCCCATCTCCTAGCATACTGAAGGAAGAGGGGGTCATCGAACCACTCGCCGAGGAAGTAGAGGAGCCTTATGTGGAGCCTATGGTAGTTCTCATCAGCCCATCCATGCTTAAGGGAATAGAGGGACCATCTCTCCTTCTCATAATATGGGAGGATCTTCCTTAAGGTCTCTAGACCATCTTTCAAAGCTTTCTCACTCACACTATCCCCTATCAACTCATTGTAGAGGGCCAGCCCCTTTAAAGAGAGCATGAACCCGTTCAGAACTAAGTCATCGGGTGCGTTGGAGTACTCCAAGTAGAAAGGTCCGTATTCAGTCTCTAGGACGAACCCGCCTTCCCCATATGGTATTGAGAAGCTTCTAGCTAGACCTATAGCTGCTTCCAGATACCTTTCATCCCCGAACTTCTTATAAGCGATCGCATAGTAGCCAGCGCCTATCCCCTGAGATATAGAGGAGTTCCAAGGTATTGATTCCCTCTCCCACGCGAAGTAGAAGTTGAAGAAGCACGAATCCCCTCTCCTCTCTAAGTATCGGAGCATCCAATCCATTATGTCCCTGAACTCGCTCCAATTTTTCCTGTAGAATAGGGCCTCTGTAGCTAAGTTCATCGCATTTATCGGATGGACATTGAACCCCTGGTTGGTTATGTAGACCAGCGGTACCCTGACCCCGCTGGGGGCGAACCTCTCGAATAGTCCCGGTTCCTTATAGAGCTTCATATACTCTAGATCGGCCCTTATATCATCTATCAGCTGCTTCATAGCAGCATCATTCCCCCTAACTCCATCGAACCTCTTCAATGTGCCCTCAATATCCTTCATCAAGCTCCCGCTACTTTGATCCCTCAGCTCTAATACGTTCGTGGATATTAGCAGTAGAAGGAGGAGGATGAGGCCTCTCCTCATAAGGTTTCATCCACTGAGGATATTAAAAGGGTTGGGATCGATAAGCTGGTGCCGATCTCATCGTAGCTACTTAATTTTTAAACAGCTGAAGAAGCTCAGGGACCTGCATGGAGCTAGCTGTCAGTACGGAGGAACTAGTGAAGATCTACGAAGGAAAGGTGAGGGCTCTAAATGGTGTGAGCTTATCAGTAGAACCCGGAAAATCTTTCGCACTCTTAGGGCCGAATGGTGCCGGAAAGACTACGCTCATGCGCATACTGACGACTCAGATAAGACCCACATCCGGAAAGGCCTCTGTCTTCGGTTTCGATGTCGTTCATGAGGGGAGTGAGGTGAGGAAGTTGATAAGCTACGTCCCCCAGGAGATGAGCGTATGGACTGATATAAGCGGTTATGAGAACCTCCTGATATACTCAAAAATTTTCGGCATACCGAGGGGCGAGAGGGAGAGGGTAATAGAGGAGGTCCTGGAGCATATGGGCCTCAGCGATGTCAAGGACGATCTCGTTCGCACTTATTCTGGTGGAATGATAAGGAGGCTGGAGATAGCGTGCGCTATGTTAATAAAGCCCAAGATAATGTTCTTAGACGAGCCGACCATAGGGCTCGATCCCGGTGCGAGGAAATCCGTTTGGGAGAGGCTAAATATTTTTAAGAGAGAGCACGGTGTCACTATATTCTTCAACACGCATTACATGGATGAAGCTGACCTATATTCCGATGAGATAGCGATAATAAACAGGGGGAGGATAGTGGCGAGAGGCACTGCGGAGGAGCTCAAACGCTCTCTAGGAGGGGAGATGATAACACTGGAGATGAGAGGAAATTATAATCAGGAGATAATTCAGGAGCTCAGAAGTCTTAGCTCCGTGCTCGATGTAGTCAGTGAGGATGGGAGGCTGAGCATATTGGTCAGGGATGCTGAGAGTACCCTCCCCCAGTTGATAGATTTAGTGAGGAACTGGGCTTCCTTAGGGAGGATCTCCATAAATAAGCCTACTCTAGATGATGTATTCCTGAAGTACGCTGGGGAGAGGCTGGAGGGGAGGGGGAGGATAGGGGAGATCGTGCATGTCCGTCGAATGATAAGGAGGGGATGATATGGAAGCCCTCAGGAATATGTTAGTCATGATTGAGCTCGAGCTGAGGAGATTATGGCACGATAGGACTGAGATATATTCTAGAGCGGTACAACCGATCCTCTGGTTAGTTGTCTACGGTCCTGTGATGGGGAGAGTGAGGGGAATACCGACGAGCGTGCCTTACACAGATTTCATAACCCCTGGCGTCATAATACAATCGACTACATTCGTGAGCATATTCTATGGGCTGATGATCGTCTGGGAGAGGGACTCAGGGATCCTGAAGAAGCTCCTAGTCACACCAGCCTCGAGGTATTCAATGGTAATAGGCCGTTCCATGGCCTCTGGCGTTAGAGCACTCTTCCAAGCTTTAATAATCCTACCTGTAGCCCTGATGATCGGTGTACACTTCATCCCAAATCCAGCTCACTTCATTCTAGCCTTCGCGATAATCTTCCTGTCCTCGGGGGGCTTCGCCGCGGTATCTGTGCTAATAGCTTCATTCATGAAGACGAGGGAGAGGTTCATGGGGATAGGTCAGGCTATAGTGATGCCCCTCTTCTTCGCTAGCAACGCTTTATACCCGATACAGATGATGCCACCGATACTGAGGGAGTTCTCCTCAATCAACCCCCTGAGCTACGTAGTAGATGCTGTCAGGGGGCTACTAATCACTGGGGAGCTCTCAAATATCATACTGGATATAGTCGCGATAGCTATATTCGATACCATAATGTTCGTGGCTGCATCCTTGAGCTTCAGGAGGATCATAGAGTGAGAGGTAATGTCAATAATCCGGGAACTTCCACTCCTTTATCCCTATATGAAAGCTCAATAAACCCATTATCCTGTAATTCAAGCCTGGAAGACTCTCCATAGGATAGAGCCAATAGTTATCCAAGAGGCCCTTGAGCTCATCTATAAATGGTCCTTTAGTTAGACTCGTATTGATGGAGAAACTCCTATTACTGATTCTCCCGCTCTCATCCATTTCATAGAAGAGGCTCACCAAGAGGTAATCCTTCCCCTCAGGGATTCCTCTGATGTCAGCTCGAAACTGCTCCCCGAACTTCAGCTTACTCCTAGGTGTGGGCATGACCCCGGAATCCCTCTCCCAAACGTAGAGTAAGTCGAGTCTTCGAAGCGTCATTATGATAAGAGAGGAAATTGGGAATGTAGAATTTTTTTGTAAAAATCTTGATAGAAATTATCGAAATAATCGGTTCATTATACTGAAAACCTAAGATATTTGTGATAGCCTTAAAAAATAAATTTAGTATTTCTCGGCCATATAAATGAAGTTTTTGTAATTATGGGATGTGAACATTGGGAAACCTTTATAACTGGTGTATCTATATACTGGTATATGTTCAGACCAGTTCATGGATTGCTCCTGGATGCTCTGCTATCCAGCCCCAGAGGGAGCTCGGTGAATGCTCTAGCTAATCGCCTAAGGGGGAAAGTAGCGAGATCTATAGTCCTGAGGGAAGTCAGGAAGTTGGCTGAGATGGGACTCGTTGAGATCTCTGAGGACTCGGGGCACAAGCAGAGGAAGATAATCCTTCCCAATGAGGACTTAGTCCATCTATCGAGCAAGCTCATCGAGATGAGGAGCGAAGGAGATGCCTTAACTGGCATCAGTAGGATGATCTCCCTCCTCAGGGATGCTAAGAGGAGGCACTCAAACAGGCACCTGATAGATTACCTGAAGTACAGGATCAAGGAAGAATTCTCCGCTATTTTGGAGGTGATAGAATGAGTGAGAAGATAGTTTTGAGAGTTGAGAGCATTGAGAAAGCGGTAGAACTTTTCATGGACCTTCAGAGGAGATATCCCATGAGAACGATAGAGGTGTACGTCCATGGATGTAGTGATAACGAGCGACAGGACGATGATAACTGATCACCATGGTAAGGAGTTCTTAGGCTTCATGACGACAGCTCCCCCGATATTCCTCCCGGAGAAGATATGGATGAGCATAGCTGCACCGAAGATCAAAGTGAATGATATCGGTGAGCCCTGCCAAGCTCCATACGGCCTGAGGAAGATAGAAGCGGCCCTACTAGATGCTGGAATAGATGCAGCTGTCATAGATCCAGATCACTTATTGAAGCACCCTGAGGCTAGAGTAGTGGCTATAGGCCATCACGATTACTTCGCTCTAGGCCCTCCCAGTAGCGAGTGGTGGGTGCTCACAGGGAGGGAGCCAGTTAACGCTAGGAGCTTCAGGAGGTTCATGGAGAGCAAGGAGATGGAGTACTTCAGGAGGAAGGGGGCTAAGATAGTAGTAGGGGGACCTGCGGCATGGCAGTGGCTCTACAAACCCGAGTTGATAGAGAGATGGGGGATAACTACGATAATAGATGGGGAGGGGGAGAGAGTAATAGTGGATGTCGTCAGGAAGATATTGGATGGGGAGGAGCCGCCCAAACTAATACAAGTCGGGGTAGATGAAGTCCCCTCGCTAGATGAGATACCCCTGATAAAGAAGCCTTCAGTGAACGGGCTCGTTGAGGTCTCGAGGGGATGCCCCAGGGGGTGTAGATTCTGCTCGGTCACCCTCAGGCCTCTGAGGCATTACACCCTAGATATGATATCAGAGGAGATAGATGTAAACTTGAGGGGAGGGGTGAGGGGAGTCATACTGCACTCAGACGACGTCCTCCTCTACGGTTCCAGGGGCGTATACCCTGACGAGGGGGCCCTCCTCAAGTTACATGAACTCGTCAAGAGTAAGAAAGTCAATATAGCCTGGAGCCACTTCAGCCTCTCTGCAGTCAAGTACGCTGAGGAGAACTTCAAGTTAGTGAGTAGGATAAGCGAGATGTTCGGTGATTACTACAAGGGAGTTGAAGTCGGTATAGAGACGGGGAGCGTGAGATTAGCTGAGAAGATAATGCCGGCTAAAGCCCTCCCATACAGTGTGAAAGATTGGAGGAATATAGTCATAGATGCTTTCTCCATAATGCACGATGCCAAGATAGTCCCAGCGGCCACTCTGATAACTGGGATACCAGAGGAGAGACCAGAGGATACTATAGCCTCTATAGAGTTGGTCGAGGATTTGAGGGATTTCAGGAGCTTGATAGTACCGATGTACTTCGTCCCCATGGGCTTACTGAGGGGGGAGAGCTGGTACAAGAGGGAGCCGACTGAGGAGCAGCTCGAACTGATGAGAGTATGCCTGAGGCATGATATCAAGTGGCTCGACGATATCTTCAGTTGGTACGCTAAGGACATGAACCCCCTGGTCAGGAGGCTCATCTCCCTGTTCATCTCGATGGTTAAGAGGGCATCTAGAGGCTTCTTGGAGGTAGCTCAAGAGCTCTGAAATTTATATATTTTGGATCCCATCAGCATGCTGTTCGGTATCATCACAACGCTCTTATCATCCCTCTCGATTATAGTGAACATAGTGCTTATGTCCCTGACGACCCCTGTCTCATTGGACACAGTTATCCTGTCCCCTATTGAGATAGGCCTCGTAACGAGCACTATCAGGCCTGCGACTCCCTGCCCTATTATCTGCTGACTAGCCTGACCTATCACGATCCCTATGAACCCTCCCAAAGCCACACCAGCCACTCCTCCAGCGACAGCTCCCGCTATACCTGAGAGGAGCGATCCTACACCAATTATCTTTATTACGCTCCTCACAGCTCCAGCCGTCCCCTCCTCGTACTTCAGCCTGGTCGACCAGTAAGCGAAATCGGAGAGGGAGCTCACTATCATGTACCCGAGGAGTAGCGTTATACCCACGGAGAGATATACATAATATTTTTCTAATGTCTCACTAATCCCCGGGAATATAGATGGTATTGTGACGAAAACAATAGAATTTATCAGGAGGTATAGGAATGTCCATAAGAAGATGGAAGCTATACTCCTCCTCAACTGCCCCCTCATGGCTATCACCAGCTCAACACTGCTACTCAGATTTAGCTATCCATTTAAGCCCATTGATCTCGAACTCATGAAGTAGAGACAGCCTCACATCAAACTAAATCATAGAGAGAGTTCTCCTCATACTTCTTATCGAAGTAAACTAAGACTGAAATGGAGCTCCTCTCCTGCATAGTTAAGAACCCTCCAGGAACTTCCACTCCTTTATCCCCGTGAACGTGCTCAAGATACCAGCTATCCTATAGTTGAGGCTCTCAGGAGAATCTGGATATTCTATCCAGCATGTCTTAATGACTCTCTTTATCTCCTCGATCATCTCTTTATCGCTACTATTCGTGTTGATCGAGAAGCCAGTATTCACAACTCTCCCCCTCTCATCCACATTGTAGAACAAGTTTACCAGGAGATAGCTCTCATTCTCTTGGACTTTCTTCATGTCCCCCGCGTAATTTTCCTCCCATTTTATCTTGTTCCTCGGAGTAACTATGAAGCCCTTCCCAGAGCTCCACTTGTAAAGGAGATCGAGCCTATAGGCCTTCAAGGTTCCCCCTCCCGCATCCCTCAAGTACAAATAAAAGCTTAAAGTTCAAGATTAATATTAATAGCATTAGCTTCCGATACGCCTCCATTCAGTAGATGGATCTTTAGATTAACCTAAATATATCGCGAGATCCCTGAAAGCTTAATCGTATCTTTAAGTGCCCCTCAGCTTCGGAAGGGCATCCTCCCTCAAGAATGGCAGTCTAGATCTCGATATCAAGATGGGAGATTTCATCCCCTCCAGATACCTTAAAGCTATGGCCTTACCGAAGCTCGTGAGGACGAATACCGGTATATGTACCCCGAGCTGGATGAGTGCTCTAGGCCCTATCCTCTCCATCACGATCCTAGATGCACTAGCGCAAACTATATCTGCTTTCTCGAGGTAAGGGACATCCTCCTCTCTAACTAACGTATTGCAAGTTGAAAATATGGCCAATTTCACTGACTCAGCTGATTCCATATCCCTGAGCTCCTCTATATCTCGGGCCATGGGCCCTATCACAGTGACAGCTATCCTCTTGAACCCCATCTCGATAGCCTTCCTGACAGCGGCTACTTGATCTATCCTAGGATCCTCGAGCGTGACCCCTCCCATCTCCCTTATCCTCTCTATTACCTCCGGGATAGGAACTGTCTTGAGGAGCCCGTTCATCCTAGCTCCGATCCCCTGCACGAGCTTCGGGTTCCGGGTTATGACTGAGCCCGCACCATCGCACACTACAACTGCGCAATCTATCAGATCCCCCATCACAGAGCTTATCATCTCCGAACTCCCGAATGGGACAACTATATCACTTTCAAGGGATCTATGGGGACAGAAGAACCCAAATTCCCTTATCTTATCCTCCAGAATCCTCTTCACTGCCTCCCTATCTATATTCTCGATCTTATAGACTGCCCTGACGTAAGGGCAGCTGGAGACAGCCGGGTCAGTGAGCACCTCGACCTCGCACCCCCTAACTAATACCCTGGCCCCCCTGCATAGTAGCTCATGCATGCGATCACCTCGAATGTGGCGACTGAGCGTATAATTAGCGTTCCGGATTTGGGGGACCTAATCCTGATCTCAGGACGGCATCGATACGGGGGATTCTCTTGAAGCAGCATTTCTGCGTATTAATAATGCGATGGGGAGAGAATCCGAGGATCGGATGGAAATAATTGCTTCAGCGACCCGCAACAGATGAGAGAAGCATATTTCAACGGCTCCAGGGAATGAGCTAGATATACCAGGTCGGATGGGGCGGAGAAACTGCCCTCGCGTTATGCGAGGAGGAGCGGGGAGGAGTCGGGGATATAAATTAGGATCCATCTGCTATCCCGAAGGCTGAGGAGGAGTGTGAAAGTTGACATTGAGTGAGAGGAGCTTCTGTCTAGGAAAAACTTATATCCTCGCTTTGTATACAGTCTTTGGTGGTCCTTTGCATAGAGTTAACGACTTGGAGCAGGTCTCCCCCAAGCGTATCGGTAGAGTGTACAGACTTGAGGTTCTCAGAAGTATCGTAGAGGAGTCGAGAAAATGCCAGTCAGAGTTAGAACGAGGATAAAAAGCATGAAAGGTCCGAAGGCTGGGAAAATCGTTGAGACAAACTCTCTCTTGAACACAGGATATATCGGATTATCGCCCGAGATAATAGTACCGCTCAAGTTAGCCGAGACCCTGGGCCTCTGGCCCCCGACGGGGGAAGCTATGGAATCTATATATGATACTGCAGGCGGTCCAGCGAGATTCTACATTATAGAGAGAGCTGTCGCAATCCAGATAGTCGAAGATGATACAGTATCTGAGGAACTCGTGGCCGATGCCGTCATATCCCCGGTTGAAAGAGAGGTTCTTCTGAGTGATTTCGTCATGGGGGAGCTGGGAATAGTCATATTGAATGCTTACAGAGGGTTCTGGAGGTTCAGCTCAGACCCCGTGGAGAGAGTCAGGTATAGCAGGGGACCGGAGCTCTGGTAAGCAGCAGAGAAGCGGGGAGTAACCCACTAATCATAAAAGCTATCCTGAGCTATAACCGAGATCATGCCCGAAGGGAGTAAAATTGTGTGCAATAAGTATCTCACCATCCCAGCCTCCCGGGGGTACAGAGCTATACTGATGGTCATTGAGAGGGCAATAGCTAACGATCGAAGCATCATCTCGGGCAAGGCCGAAGAGTTCTCACTTCCTATCTCGAGGCCTATGAGGGAATAAGCTAGGAGCGGAGGAAGCGCTCGATGGGGAACTTTACGGATCTTGATATCAGCAAGCCAGCCGCTAGGCAGAGTATCGCTTCGAGCATAGGGAGCTCTGAAGCCTCAGATATAAATCGTTATTTGTTGAACCTAAAGTTTAATAAATTTTAATAACTACTGTTAAGATGATGAGTACGGAGTACAAGGATATCGAGATAAGGGCCTCCGGAAGGAGAGTATCCCCTACCATGAGTGAAGTTAGATGTGGGGACTTCGAGCTATCAATTGATAAGCTCGGTGGAGAGGCTCCCAGCCCGCTCGATCTGATGCTCGCTTCACTGATAGGCTGCTTTAACATAACAGCTACACTAGTAGCTGAAGATATGGGGATAGAGATAGAGGATGCCGCTTTCGAAGCGATCGGCATATTCAATCCATCCGTCTTCTACGGCAAGGAGGGGCAGAGAGCTGGATATAAGGAGATAAAACTATTATTCCGCGTTAAGAGCGATGCCGATGATGAGAAGCTGAAGGAGTTCATCAGGAGAGTTGAGGAGAGGTGCCCTGTGAGCGATAACATAGTTAATATCACTCCATTGACCGTGAAGGTTGAGAGGATCTGAATTTTTAATTTTTGAGGCGGATTTCTATGATCGTGGATCTCGATGATAGGAAGGAGCTCGGGAGGACGGGAGAGAGAGTAGCGGCAATAGGGATCGGTACCTGGGGGATCAGGGATAAAGAAAGCGCTAGGAAGGCCCTTAGAAGGGCTATAGAGCTGGGATTGAATCAGATCGATACGGCGGAGATGTACTCAACGGAGGGGCTCGTCGGGGAAGTGGTCAGGGAGTTCGGCAGGGATGAAGTTTTCGTGACGACTAAGCTGCTGCCCAAGCACTTCAAGAGTGAGGATAGTGTTATAAAAGCGGCTAGAGAGAGTTTGAGGAGGCTCGGTTTAGATAAAGCGGATCTCATCCTGATACATTGGCCTAACGAGGGAGTTAGCATAAAGGAGCAGATTAGATACTTGGAGAGAGTGGCTGAGGTGGGGATCTGCAGGCACATAGGGGTGAGCAATTTCGACGTTAGAGAGCTGGAGGAGGCGATATCATCCACCAGAAGGTTTGAAATAGTCGTGAATCAGGTCAAGTACAGTCCAATTGATAGGAGAGTTGAGAAGGATCTCCTCCCATTCTGCATAGAGCACGGGATAACTATACAAGCTTACACACCGCTTGAGGGAGGGAATGTAACTAAGAGTAAGATTTTGAGGGATTTAGCCGTGAAATATGGGAAGACTCCCGTCCAGATAGCTCTGAACTATTTAATATCTCATGAGAGAGTCACAGCCATCCCTAAGACGGAGAGAGTGGAGAGGGTCGAGGAGTTCAGGGGAGCTCTTGGGTGGAGGCTCGAGGTAGAGGATCTCCTAGCAATTCATCGAGGAGCTCGAGTTCCCTCCGAGTATTTATATTGAGGAAGCTCCTGAGCTCGGGATCCACTCTCCTTATCTCATCCATAGAGACGTATACGATATCCATCGACTCTATCGCGCATCTTACCCTCAGATCTGACTTATTCCAGCAGTCCAGGACGCTCTTCCTCAGATCATCCGTCTTATAAACCGCTAATAGGGGCTCTATCCTCCCATCCTCCCAAATGGGGACGGCCCCTCCCCCTAGCCCTCCTGAGGAGCAATATTATGAGCTCGGGGTCCACTAAAGGGGAATCGCAGGGCAGCACAGCTACGTAATCAGTCTTCACCTCAGTTAGAGAGCTCATCAAACCGACGATCGGTGCATAAATTTCGTGCTCATCCACTACTATCTCAGCATCTGGAAACAATTTGGAGTAAATCTCAGGATCCGATTTGACGGATATTATCAATCTCCTTGATAAACTAGAGACCCTCTCAACTAAATAGGAGAGCAGGGGCCTCCCTCTGACCTCATAGAGGGCCTTGCTCCCACCGAACCTCTCACCCCTCCCTCCAGCCAATATCAGTAAGGTCGCTTCATGCATATAAGCCATTGACACGAGCCTCCAAAAAGTTTTTTTAAGTTGGGAGGCTCATAAAGGGATATGCATGGGGCTAGGCATACCCGTCACTATGCCCGAATTCAGGCCGAAGCATAGGGCTACGATCTCCCTGATAGTGATAAACTCTATAATATACCTAGCTACATCTTATAACAACTTCTTCCTCAGCGTTAGCGATTACTGGGTGACGATCGGAGGGTTCTCACCCTCACTCCTCACTCATACGGATCAATGGTACAGGTTCCTCACATCCATGTTCCTGCACGCCGATATCTTCCACATATTCTTCAACATGTACTTCCTCTTCTTCGCAGGTAGGGCCGTCGAGGATGCCTTAGGCTCGATTAGGTTCACCCTCCTCTACCTGATCTCGGGCCTAGCTGCATCGATCTTCCACTCAGCTTACTCATTCATAGGAGGGCTCACATCCTACGCTATACCTGCGATAGGGGCTTCTGGAGCTATAAGCGGAGTCTTGGGAGCTTATCTCTTGTTCTATCCCGGGACATCCTTAGTAGTCTGCATCCCAGTTTTCCTCTTCCCCCTCTGCTTCCCGATGAGGGCTTCCCTATACATACTCTTCTGGTTCGCGATGCAAGTTATATACGGCTTCGCTAGGATCGCTGGTGGAGTCGCTGTCTTCGCTCACGCAGGCGGATTCCTAGCAGGGATGGCTTTACTCCCCATACTCGCGAATAGGAGGAGGATAGGCCTCCTCAGGGTCATAACTCATGCTACATCGATACCCTTCCTCAGGCTCCCGTCTTCGTACTACAGGGGGTTGAGCTCGACGACTAAGGCTGTGATGAGCTTCCTAACTATAGCCTTGATACTGGGAGGGGCTTACACAGTAATAGCTGCACCAAGCGTCGGGAGGGTGAAAGTAGCGACGATACAATACACGCTGGATGGTACGCCTTACGTAGACTATGTAGCGTTCAGACCGCCTGATTTCGAATCCTACAGGACTACTATGGCCCTGCAGGAGACTAGGGTCCTCTTAAATAGGTTGGCTGCAGCGAACCTCCTTTATGATCTTAAGAAAGCCTCGAAGACCATAGAGATAAGGGATCAGGAGGTAAGGACTGAGCATGAGATCTCCGTGGGTGGGAGGACTGTCAGAGTATCCGTCGATAATAAGATAGAGTACTTCAGGGGCAGTTATGGGAAGGACGGTATCTTAACTCAAGCCAATGGGACTTTGGTGACGAGGGTCATCTATATAACCCAGAGGAATTACTACTTGAGTGATCCCGTGAGATATGAATTTCTTGTGAACTCGATGGACGTTAACGTTGGGCTCATCTCAAGGTATACGGGCCTCCTCTCACTCCTCATAGCTGCTATAGCTCAGGTCACATTCTTAACGAGGGATTGGGAGTTCTCGATAGTAGCTGAAGAATGACTTCCGTTCAAGATATTACTGTATCAACTCGCCGAGGGACATTTTTCTTTAAAAGATTTTTTACATTACCGTATTATCTTCGTGAGCTTAAGTAAAAATTTTTCTTTAAGATTAGAGCGTGCTTCGGAAAACTTTATAAGTAAGTGATATCATAAGGAGGGGGCATCCATATGGCCCTGAGTAGAGGAGCCCTTTATGGAATTATCATAGTCGTGGTGATATTGGCCATAGCGGCTGCTTACTTCCTCACACTGCCTCCCGCACCCGCCCCTACGACACCGGTAGCCACGCCGACAGCTACGACACCTACAGTCACAACGCCCACTGTCACAACACCTACTGCTACGACGCCAGTTGTGAAAGAAGTCAAGATAGGAGTCATATTACCTCTCTCTGGAAGGCTCGCTGAGACGGGAGCAGATCTAAAGAGGGGAGTTGAGTTCGCTGTTGAGAAGATAAATGCTGCTGGCGGGATAAAGAACTTAGGAGGGGCTAAGCTCGTGGTAGTATGGGGAGATAGCGCCGGAGATCCTGCTACAGGAGCAGCAGAAGCTGAGAGGCTCATAAAGGAGGAGAAAGTCGTCGCATTGATGGGAGCTTATCAGAGCGCTGTAACTAAGACAGCTAGCGAGGTCGCAGAATCCTACAATGTTCCCTTCCTGAACCCCGATTCAACCTCCCCTGCCTTGACCGAGAGAGGGTATAAGTGGTTCTTCAGGACGACTGCTCACGATAGGCTCTTCGCTACCCAGCATGTCGAGTTCATAAACTACTTGAACAAGACTTACGGGGGACTCAAGACAGTTGCTATAATAAATGAGGATACTGAATGGGGAGCGTCCACAGCTAAAGTATGGAAGGAGCTGTTCTCAGCAGCGGGATATAAGATAGTGGCTGAGGTCAGCTATCACGCTGCGACCGTGACCTCGCTGGATAGCGAAGTTGAGAAGCTCAAGGCAGCGAATCCCGACGTCCTGCTAATAGCTGCATATACTAATGACGGGATCCTCTTAGTTAGGACTATGAAAGCCAAGAACTTCGCTCCTAAGGTCGCTCTCGCGCAGGACGCTGGCTTCATAGATCCTGCTTATGTCAAGCAGATAGGGAAGGACGGTTATTACTTCTTCAGCAGGGAGGTATTCAACTGGGACCTGCTGGAGAAGATACCCGAGCTGAAGAAAGTGAACGATGAGTATAGTGCAAAGTACGGGGTCAGCTTGAACGGGAACTCAGCTAGGGATTACACGGGGACTTGGGTCCTATACTGGGCTATCGAAGAGGCAGCGAAGGTGGCGAGCCCGACTGATTTAGAGGCCTTCAGGAAGGCTATAAGGGATGCATTAGCTAAGATGGAGGTATCCCCAGATAAGATAATAATGCCATGGGCCGGGATAAAATTCGATGAGAAGGGACAGAACGTACTCGCTAGGGGGATAATAGTTCAGATGAGCCCTGATGATGGAAAATACCATACAGTTTACCCGATCGAGGTGGCTACGAAGCCTATAATATTCCCATTCCCATCTTGGGAGAAGAGGTAAAACTCCCCCTAAATATTTTTTCTGAGGTGTGAGCTATGGTAATTGAGTTAGGCTCTATTATCGGGGCCTTTGTCTCCGGCCTAGTCATAGGGAGCATTTACGCCCTAGTCTCCCTCGGGTTGGCTATAATATGGGGGGTTATGAACGTAATAAATTTCGCTCAAGCTGATTTCATGGCCCTTGGGGCATTCATAGGCTTCTTACTCCTTGAGTCCCTCGGTATAGATCCGCTCATCTCCCTGATCTTAATATTCGGTATCGTCTTCTCGATAGGAGTGCTAACCCAGAGGGTGGCGATAGAGCCCATACTGAAGGCGCCGGTGCTCAGCCAGATAACTACGACTTTCGCGATCCTCCTGATAATAAGGTACGGGCTCGAGGTCTTCATGGGACCCTACACTAGAGTAGTCGAAGTGCCTTACAGGGATCTATTCATAAGGTTCGGATCCATCTCAGTCTCTGTTCCCCAGCTAATATCACTAGCGGTCTCGCTTATAGTAGCTTTTCTACTGTACTTATTCATGAGCAGGACGTTCCTGGGGGCAGCGCTCAAAGCTACTGCTCAAGACATGCTAGCAGCACAGCTGCATGGGATAGACATTAAGTACATGTACAGACTAGCATTCGGATTGGGAGTCGGCATCTCCGCTATAGGAGGGGTCCTCCTATCTCTATTCTATCCAATATACCCTGAGATGGGTGCATTCTTCTGTATGATAGCTTTCATATCGGTCGTCCTCGGGGGTTTCGGGAGCATCTTCGGGGCTTACTTAGGCGGGATCATAATAGGGCTCGTAGAGACGATAAGCGCCCTATTCATATCCCCCTCCCTCAAGACACTAGCTGCTTTCGTAGTATTCATCCTGATACTCCTCTTCAGGCCCAAGGGGATGTTCGGGAGGTGAGCGCTTGAGGTTGAGAGAGTTGATATTGGCGTCTATAATAATAGCTCTGCTCCTAATACTCCCTATCTTATTCATGGTACTGGATCTGGGGTTCGCTGCAGCCGCTCTCTTCCTCTGCGTCCTCTACTCGATAATGTCGATGGCCTGGAACTTCTTGGGTGGATACGCTGGTCAAGTGAGCTTCGGTCATGCCGTATTCTTCGGTGTGGGAGCTTACACCACGATGGTCCTCCTCCTATATTACGAAGTCACCCCTTGGATAGGGATACCTATAGGCGGATTATTAGCTGCCCTCACGGGCCTCGGTCTGAGCTTCCTATTCAGGCTGAAGAGCCACTGGTTCTCCCTCTCAACTCTAGCTACGGTGACGATCTTCCTGCTCCTCTTCCAGGAATTCGCACCTGGAAGGGCCGCGGGGCTCCAGGTACCTATAGTCCCGCGGGAGAAGGAGTTCTACTACCTAAGGTACGCTGGAGCTTATTATTACATCTACTTGGCCTTAGCTTATCTAGCCGTGGAGCTCCTCTTGATGAGATACCTCGTGAAGAGGGATATAGGATACTACTTGCAGGCGATAAGGGAGGATGAGGAGACAGCGATGTCCCTCGGGATAAACCCATTCAAATACAAAGTCCTAGCGATGTTAGTTAGCTCTTTCTTCATGGGGGTAGCTGGAGGGATATACACAGTTAGGTTCAGGTTCGTTGATCCATACTGCGTCTTCGATATCCTTTTGATCTCGATATACCCTGTCATAGCATCCCTCCTAGGTGGTATGTACACTTTCTGGGGCCCTGTCATCGGTTCCTTCGTATTCGTCCCGATATTCGAGTACGTGAGATCGAATATAGTCACGGCTTTCCCGAGGTACTACGGGCTCCACTTCCTCGTGGCCGGGATAATATTGTTCTTCATATCGTTGAGAGTCCCTAGGGGTATCGTGGGCTGGTTGGAGTCCAAGGGTTATATCAGGAGGGGATGAGAGTGCTTAGAGTGGATAACGTGACTAAGAGGTTCGGTGGCCTAGTCGCTTTGAGGAACGTGACGATGGAAGTGAATGAGGGGGAGATATTGGGATTAATAGGCCCTAACGGGGCTGGGAAGACCACTCTGCTCAACGTGATCACTGGATACTTGAAGCCCGAGGAGGGAAAGGTCATCTACATGGGAAAGGACATCACGGGGCTGCCCCCATATAAGATAACGCCTCTTGGCATAGCCAGGACATTCCAGATAGTCAAGCCTCTATCTAACATGACTGTCCTCGAGAACGTGCTCACTGGAGCTTTCATGAAGCACAAGAGATTAGAGGAAGCTTTAGAGAAGTCAAAAACTGCGTTAGATATTGTAGGGTTATCTGATAAGTCAGATCTGCTTGCGGGATCCCTCAATGTAGTGGAGAAGAAGAGACTGGAGCTTGCGAGGGCATTAGTGCTCGAACCGAAGCTCCTCCTCTTAGATGAAGTAGCGGCAGGCCTAAACCCAGTTGAGATAGAGGGGATGATCTCATTGCTCAAGAAACTCAATTCCGAGGGGATAACTATGGTAGTCATAGAGCACGTTATGAAGTTCATAATGGGGCTCGTTGATAGGCTCGTCGTGCTTCACTACGGGGAGAAGATAGCCGATGGGCCGAAGGAGGAGGTATCGAATGATCCTAAGGTCATAGAGGCATATCTAGGCGGTATAGAGTAGGGGGTGATAAGATGGTTTTGTTAGAGGTTAGAGACCTTGAGGTCGCTTATGGTGAGACCCAGGTCCTCTGGGGGGTTTCTCTAGCAGTTGAGAAGGGTGAGATAACTTGTTTAGTTGGGAGTAACGGGGCTGGGAAGACCACCACACTTAGAGCTATCTCAGGAGTGCTACCGATAAAGAGAGGTAAGGTATATTTCTCGGGGGAGGATATAACTGGGCTGGAGCCCCATAAGAGGGTGGAGCTCGGGATAGCTCACATCCCGGAGGGGAGGAGGCTCTTCCCAGATATGAAAGTTATAGAGAATTTGAAGGCAGCCGCCTACACTAAAGAAGCTAGGAAGCATTTCAATGACTCCCTGGAGTTCGTCTTCAATCTTTTCCCCAGGCTGAAGGAGAGGAGGGAGCAGCTAGCTAGGACCCTGAGCGGAGGGGAGCAGCAGATGCTAGCTATAGCCAGGGGCCTCATGCTGAGGCCTAAGATATTGATGATTGATGAGATGAGCTTAGGCTTAGCTCCCAAGGTAGTGGCTGACTTATTCAAGCTGATAAAGGACCTGAGGGAGAGTGGTTACACTATACTCCTGGTCGAGCAGAACGTCAGGCAGGCTCTACTCCACAGCGATAAAGGTTATGTCCTCGAGACCGGGAGGATAGTGAAAGTAGGGAGCAGTAAAGAACTCATGGCAGATCCTGATGTCAAGAAGGCTTACTTAGGTATGTGAGAGGTGATTTCCATGAGGATAGGTCTGATAGTCCCCTCCTCCAATACCACGATGGAGATAGAATTCAGGGAGATGCTCCCCGAGGGATTCTCGCTACACACAGCTAGGATGAGGCTCAAGGAGGTGACAGTGAGAGGGCTCGAGGAGATGGAGAGGGAGGCTGAGTATGAAGCTCTGAAGCTCAAGGACGCTGGAGTGGACATAATAGGTTATGGTTGCACGAGCGGGAGCTTGATAAGGGGAGTTGGGCACGATGAGATCCTGGAGAGGAGACTGGAGTCCGTTTCAGGTGTCCCAGCTGTAGCCACTTCGGGAGCTGTCCTGAGGGCCCTCAGGGCACTAGAGATAAGGAGAGTAGCTGTGGCCACTCCATACATAGATGAGATAAATGAGAAGGAGGAGGAATTCCTGGAGAAGAACGGGTTCGAAGTAGTCGATTTGAGGGCGTTGAGACTCAAGAATAACCTTGAGATAGGGAGAGTCAGTAAGGAAACTCTGATATCTTTAGTAGAGGGGCTGAGGCATGAGGGGGCTGATGGAATATTCATAAGCTGCACTAACTTACCCACGATAAAAGCTATAGATCATTTGGAGAGGAAGATTGGAAAGCCAGTTTTCTCGAGCAACACAGCTACTCTATGGGCTATGCTCAGGAGGCTGGGGTATAAGGAGCCGATTTCGGGTTACGGGAAGCTCCTCCTGATATAATTTTTTGTTAATTTTATTTACGAAAACTTTTTTTATTTTCCTCAGCCTCACGCGGGGGTGCTATTATGGAGGAGCTGAGGGTAGTCTGCGTGGGCCTGGGCCCGATAGGTAAGGCAATAGCGAAGGGCCTGCTCGAGAAGAAGGGTGTGAGTATAGTTGGGGCTGTGGATATTGCCCCTGAATTAGTTGGGAAGGATCTCGGAGAAGTGCTGGAACTTGGGAGGAAGCTGGGAGTCACTGTGAGGGATGACTTAGATAAGCTACTGGATGAAGTGAAGGCAGATATAGCTGTGATAGCCACGAAATCTTACTTGCCAGATGTCTACCCTCAGATAGAGTCTTGCGTGAAGCACTGCGTTAACGTCATATCAACGTGCGAGGAGCTCTCATATCCCTACTATCGCTACCCGGAGCTCTCAGCGAAGATAGATAAGTTAGCTAAAGATTACGGTGTGACGGTGCTGGGGACTGGGATAAATCCGGGCTATCTGATGGACGCCCTCCCGATAATGCTAACTGGGGCCTGCACTAAAGTGGATAGCATAAGAGTGATAAGGATGATGGACTCCAAGAAGAGGAGGATACCCTATCAGAAGAAGATAGGGACAGGATTATCGCCTGAGGAGTTCAAGAAGATGATAGAGGAGAAGAAGATAACGGGTCACGTCGGGTTGACGGAATCGATAGCTATGATAGCTGCAGCATTGGGCTGGAAGCTCGATGAGATAAAGGAGTTCCCGCCGGAGCCAGTTATAGCGGATAGGGAGGTTCAAGCTTACGTCACAGTAAAGCCAGGTCAAGTAGCAGGTCTGAAGAGCGTGGCTCACGGGATAAAGGATGGGAAGCCCGTCATAGTGCTCGAGTTCATATCCCACGCTTTAGTCGAGGAGGAGCACGATACGATAATAATAGAGGGAACTCCCAGGATAGAGGAGAAGAAGATAGGGGGAGTTCACGGTGACATAGGTACTGTCGCGGTCGTAATAAACATGATACCCAAGGTCATTAATGCCCCTCCAGGCCTCTTCACGATGAAGGACCTCCCAATACCATCTGCTGTACTCGAGGATATGAGGATATATCTGGACTGATCTCCCCTGACTTTTTTGATCACGTGAAACTTAAATGAATTTTAGCTTTAAGCATTAATCATTGTATCTCGAGGTGATACAAAGTATCTCAACTATAAATTTCTCCTCTATTCCTAAAGCCTCCCTCACAGCCTTGGGCAGCACACAGCCTACTCCGAGGCCAGGGTAACTCATTCACCTAATGCAAAGTTAAAAATCGTAAATGAGTCGGTTGAATTGAGGGGCTCCGACTTCCTCGATGAATATCACTTTCTAGGAGCTTAGATCTGCGAATATAATCACTTCTTGATCAAGCCCTCCAGTATCCTGATGATCGAGGAGTGCACTTTCATCGGTATATTGTCCACGGATTCCTCCCTCTTCCCTGTGACTCCATCGACAGCTCCAGCCTCCAGGATACTCTTGAGCATCATTTCCTCTTGCTCCGGTGTGTGAAGTGCTTCTTTCACCCCTTCCATCATCGAGAGAGCAGCTGAGAGACCGTATCCTCCCCAATTGCTGACTGCAGCGCATATCAATCGATCCACAGTCGATATAGCGGCTATCCTCTCCCCGTTCGGGACGTTCCTCTCGACAACTTCCCTTATGTTACCCATCCCAACCTCATTACCCCCATCCCCTATCGCCACAGTGAGAGCCCCGTTCTTCTTGGCCCTCTCGAGTAGAGCCTCTACCTTTATGTGGAAGTCAGTTATATCGTAACCCCTCATCGTGTGGTACCTCCCGTTCCCAGCCATACCGGCTTTCTCTATCGAGAGGAAGATAGAAGGATTGTATTCAGAGACTATCCTCTCAGCTTCCTCCTCAGCTTCTGAAATCTCATATGGGAAGCTCATAAGGATGTAAGAATATCCTCCAAGCTCCTCAATATTTCGAGCTTCCCTCAATCCTAGGGAAGTGAGGGCTGCCCTCATTATCCCGAAAGATTCCCTCTCTATCACTATCACCGGCTTGGCTTTTAGATGAGCTAGAGCTTTAGCTATCGAAGCGGCGCCCAAGGGCCCATCAGTCTCCTGTATCATACCGGGGAGCACCCTGAAGCCCGTCGTTATTATCACCGTATCGCCCTCCTTCAACCTCTCCCTTATGGATTCAGCCGCGCTCAGTGTGAGGGGCTTCCCGGATTGAGATCTGGCTGCTTCGTACAGTTTGTATATTACACCTCTACCGCTCACATCTACAGTGATCAGCCTATCTATGCCCTCGCAGACATGCTCGGAGCTCATGAGGCTTCAGCCATCTGAATGATTTAAAATTAATTCTTGAAAATTTTTAGTGTATTCTGATGGCCTCATATGAGAATGATATAGACCTCCCGAGCACCGGGTCCTCTATAGATATCCTGTACCTCTCACCGAACCTCAGGGTGCCATCCTTCCACTTTATAGATCCTGAGAAGATGACACAATCATCGCAAACCTCTAGGAGCTTCTCAGGATGTATTATCGAAGATACTTTCGATTCCTGAGCTATAGAGCCATCCACTTCCATCGATAGCTTCAGCTCGTCCCAATGGTCCCTCACATCCTCATAGCTCCATAAGACCGGGGCAACTACCTTAGGATAGAGGAGTTTCGATAAGTGAACGCTGATCCTCTCAACTTCCCTATCAGTGTGATCGCTCCCCACAGTCACGTAAGCTGGCTTTTTTCCCTCGATGAAGAGGACGTACTCTACCTCACCGTTTGTCCTACCGCCCACTACTTGTATCGAGCTCGAGGAACAGAGGAGGTTGGAGGGCACGGGGAAGAAAGAGGGTACTCTATCCGGCTCAGGGATACCGAGTTTCCTCAACTCCTCTATGTGGGAGAGGACCTCTTCCCTGTTCCTCCCGGTCCATCCCCCGAGTATCACTTTCCTTATCTGGAGATCTAACTGCTCTACCTCCCCATCCCGATGGAGCAAGATGAATCTCATAAGGAGGGAGAAAAGCTTTTCAATTTATCCTTTCCATGAGACAGGTGAGACCCTGAGGATAAGCGTCCCTTACGGAAAGGAGCTTATTTGGGCTGATATCCCTGAATCCAGGCTCATGGGGGTCTTCGAAATAAATGAGCCTGAAGTAACTGGGGATGTCGTGGAGGAAGCCCTGAGGAATCCGATAGGGAGGAAGCTGGAGGATTACGATGCTAGAAGAGTGCTAATTGCAGTGAACGATGCTACTAGGCTCATACCGACTCCAATGATCTTGGATCGCGTATTGAGGAGGGTTAGAGGGGAAGTCAGGGTGATAGTGGCGACTGGCTCCCACAGGGCGCCTACTGAGGAGGAGTACCGGGATATAATACTTGGGCACCATTACGATAGCTTGAGAGGAAGGACTATAGCTCATGATGCTAAGAGGAGCGAATTCCTTGACTTGGGAGAGACTAGCAGGGGGACTCCGATCCTAGTGAATAAGGAAGTGTTTGAGAGCGATCTACTGATCACCATAAGCTCTGTAGAGCCTCACTACTTCGCAGGTTACAGCGGGGGGAGGAAGATGTTCGCCCCAGGCCTCTGCATGTACGAGACCATAGAGAAGAACCATAGAATGGCTTTACTCCCGGAAGCAGCCCTCGGAAAGCTAGATGGCAATCCGGTGCACGAGGATCTGGAGGAGATAGCTAAGGCTATAGCTGAGAGAGTCCCCATATTCTCTGTAAATACTGCGATAAGCGGGGGCAGCGAAGTATGGGCTGCGAGAGCTGGCGATCCCTTCGAATCCTTCTACTCAATAGTTAGGGAAGTGGAACGTTACTACTCAATCTACCTCCCCAGGGAGGCTGAGATAGTAGTGGCTGTAGCCCCAGGGCAGATGGGCATAGACCTCTATCAATCGCAGAAAGCCCTAGAAGCAGCTAAGTTAGTGACTAAGGGCGGGGGGATAATAATATTAGTGGCCCCCTGTTGGGACGGCATAGGCCCCAGGAACTTCTACGATCTCCTCACTAGCGGGACTAGGGAGGAGGTGAAGAGGAGGATATGGGACTACAAATTGGGTTATCATAAGGCAGCTAAGTTCTTGGATGTCCTGGAGAGGTTCGATGTTTACGCTGTCACTGATCTCGATGAGGAAGTTCTTAGGAGGATAGGGATAAGGCCCTTCAGGAGCTTGCAAGAGGCTTTGAATGAGGCCCTATCCAATGTGAGCGGGGAGGTAGCTGTCCTCCCCGAGGCCAGCGTTTGCATCCCCAGGTTAAAGGGCTGAGAGTAAGTAGAGCCATAAGTTGAGGTATATCGGGGCTGAGATCGAGGTAAGGGCTATCTGAGCTACTACCTCCTCCTTATAGAACTCGTACTCATTGCTGAATACACCTAGGAAAATAGCTACTGGCATGGCGCTCATGATAACGAGGACGCTGAGCTCTACGATCTCAAGATGGAGGATGAGGCCTATTATCATCGAGAGGGCCGGAGATATGAAAGTCTTCAAGAGGAAAAGAGATATCTTAGATTTTCTTATGGAACTTAAGCCCGGAATTGATGCTCCTATAGATATCAGAGCTAAGGGAGATGCTGTAGAAGCTAATGAATCTAGGAAGAGTGAGATGGGCTGGGGGAGGCTCAATTTTAGGATCGATGCAGATAGCCCGAGGATCACTGAGATGGGGAGGGGATTCCTCAGGGCTCTAATCGCGTAGCTACCTCCCCTGAGGCTCTCGAGCATCGGTATCCCTACGAAAGTAGCGAAGAGGAAGGTGAGGACCCATAGGAATATTGAGAGCTGGAGCGGTCTCCCCTGCCCAAAAGCCAAGCTTACGAAAGGTATACCGAAGAAGCCAGTGTTTCCGAAGTTAGCTATCAGTATGAGGAGGTAAGCTCTCTCCCTCCCCCATCCCAGGACCTTAGAGAGGAGGAATATCGAGAGGGAAATCAGCGCCATGGATAGTGCATAGGAGAGGGATGCCCTCAGGAAGCCCATATCTAACTGCACCTTCGAGAGGCTCGTGAAAGCTAAGGCAGGCATTCCCACATACATAACGTACTTGAAGATGACGCTCTCCTCTCCTCTCCTCAGGAGATTTGTGTATATGAGGGAGTAGCCTAAGAGGAGTGAGAGCAGCACGTATAATGTGGCGTTAAGAGAGTTTACGGTCTCCACACACCGGCCTCATAAGTAAAAAATATAATCTTATGGGAGGGGTTCCTCGTTCCTCCAGAGGCCGTGTATATTGCAAAAACTGAAGGCTATGAGCTTCCCCTTCTTCTTAGTCTTGAAAGTGAAGTGAGCTACCGGCTCGGTGTAAACTGTGCTCGTGTTTGGTCCCTGGGTCGACTCCCCGTGAGCGTTGAAATCTGCCTTCCCTATCTCAAACGGGTAGTTCTCACCCTCGGGCCAGAAGTAGAGGGAGATCCACCTTATGTGGTGTTCAGTGGTATTCGGATGGGGTATCTCCTTCCCGACAGTCACTCTCACTGTAACTTGATCCTCCTTCCTCTCGACTATCTCTATGACAGGGACGTGCTTCTCGGTCTTCCAATCCTGGGTCCTGAACATCTCCATGGTCTCGCCCCCGAGTTCAGAGTTACACTAAATTAAATTTTTGGTTCATCCTCCGAATGGGGAGTAGCTCGCCCTGAGAAGCCCAGGATTTGATGAGTTGAGAGAAGTATAAGTATCAAAAATGGGCACCGAATTTTAAATTTTTAACTTTTTAATGCCTCTAGATGCCATGATTGTGCCCTAGCTCTCGGGGAATCCCGGGCAAACAATTTAACTTTTTAATGTCCCGATGCTCAGAGGAATATGGATACCCTACTCACATCCATCAGCTTGGCCTTGGACTGTTTCTCAGTATCTATCTCAAACTCCGCTTGCCCCAATTATGTGAGAAAGGATGCGCTCACTTACGCGACATCCTTCGGTTTCTTCCAATCCTTCATGCTCCTCTCCGGTTACTCCTTCGGGCTCCTCTTGGAATCTTACATACGGGCTTTCGATCACTGGATAGCCTTCCTGCTCCTCCTTTTCGCTGGGGTAAATATGATGAGGGGAAATGAGGTGAAATCTGCCATGCTACTCATCCTATCGATAGCTACTAGCATAGATGCCCTATCAGTCGGGATAGCCCTCTCCCTCTTGGGCCTAGAGATAATAACGCCTTCCTTGGTAGCCGGAGGCTCATCCTTCTTGCTCACGATAGCTGGCTACTGCTTGGGCTCGAGGCTGAGGGGGATGGGGGATAAATCTGAGAAAGTAGGGGGGCTAATATTAATAGCTATAGGAGTTAAGATCCTGATGGAGCATACATTGGGGTGATCTTAATTAAAAACTTCAGGAGGGGCTCAGGACATACTCTATCGATACCCTCACGTCCCTCCCGACCAATTCCGTTGTCGAGTAGTTAACATTTACTACCCGTTCCATCTCGGATAGCTCTGTTGCTATCCTCGATGGCTTTCAGGGGCAACGGGGTTCCCCTCATCCTGCGCATGCGCCCATTCGGTGCTACTTACCACCACATACCGGGCACAGAAGAATTAAGGATCTTCTACTTATAAATATTGTGAGTGTGCACCAAGAGCAATAATAGTTAACTTTTTGGGAGCTGCTGACGAACCCTAGCAAATAACCGGAGGATAGCCAGGATAAGGATAGCCAGGATAAGATGAATAGTGCGAGGACCTTCAAGCCAGCTATAACTTTCGATCTCTTACTGGAATTGCTTCCCTCATTCATTTTCCCTGAATTCATGAGCAGCTCTCAACATTTAAATGAAGGAGAGAGGAGCTAAGATTAAACAGATGGCTAGCGGGGTCCATTCAGGTATCTGGAAGGGCATTATTGAAGAAATTGCGATCAAGATGGGAGAAATAATATTAAGAGGACTCTCATCGAGCTGAATTGAGGGTGCGTTTTATATAAAGATTCTCCATTGAATCCCATATTTAAGTACCCAAGCTGTATATCAGAAAAATTCTCGATGAATGTTGAATGTATGAGACTTCATGAGGATTACCCTCGATTAACAATATATCGGGGACCGGTAAGGTGAGCTATGTGCATAGAGGAGGTCGGTATCTCAGCGATCCAGATATTCGCTATACTGAACCCCATAAGCGTGATACCTATCTTCCTCTCCCTGACCGAGGGCAGGGATGAGGGCGAGGTGAGGAGGATAGTGGGGGTCGTCTCGGTAGCTATCTTCATCATGATGTCCATATTCTCCTTAGCCGGGGAGCTAATCCTCAAGCTCATGGGGATAAGCGTCAGGGGGCTCAAGATAGGGGGAGGCGCTATACTCATGGTGCTAGCGGTCGATATGCTCCAGGGGATGCCGAGGACTAAGAGCGTCGAGGAAGAGGAGCTCGCTATAGTTCCTCTATCCACTCCCCTGCTAGTAGGTCCCGGGACCATGACGACAATACTCCTCCTATCCAACAAGTACTCCGGGACTTACGGTTACTTATGCTCCTCCCTCATCCTGACCCTAGCCTCGGCTTTAGTTACGGTAGCTAGTTACTTGATACTCAGGAACTCGGGGAAGCTCAGGAAAGTCCTGGGGGTCAACGGTCTGAGGGGGCTCGGTAGGTTCATGGCCATAATAGTGGCTGCGACGGCAGCGGATATGATCTCCTCCGGTATCCTAGATTTCATCAAGAGCTAGACCAGGATCTGAGGGAAAACTTCCTCAATTTCTCTTCGAGAACTTCAACTCCTATTCCTGGGGCTCCAGGAGCTCTTATAGTACCTCTGGATGTCAGCTCCCAGGGGGGATCGACTATATCCTCCTCGTAATATCTGCTGCTGGCTGATATGTCATTAGGGAACTTCACGTTCGGGAGGGTGGCTGCAGCCACCAAATGGCCCCTGCCTATCCCAGTCTCGAGCATTCCCCCTATCCAGATTGGCATGCCGACGCTCTCGCAGAAATCATGTATAATCTTGGAGTTGAGGAGGCCCCCGACTCTAGCTGGCTTCAAGTTTATTATTGAGCAACTGCCAAGCCTGTAAGCTTTGTAGGAATCCTCAGGCTTCTTTATGGATTCATCCAAGCATATGGGCGTCTTGAGCATCTTAGCGAGGATGGAGTGATCGACTAGATCATCGTAATCCAGGGGCTGCTCTATCATCAGGAGCTCATATTTATCCAGTTCCTTTAGGGAGGGCCAGTCCTGGAGCCTGTAAGCTGCGTTAGCATCAACCTGGAGCTTTATATCCGGATATTCCCTCCTAACGGCCCCAACTATATCCTTATCCCATCCGGGCTTTATCTTAAGCTTTATCCTCCTGTATCCCTCATCCAAGTAGGAGGAAACTATCCTAAGGAGCTCATCCACGCTCCTCTGTATCCCCACGCTGACACCGCTCTCTATCTCCTCCCTAACACCACCCAGCAGCTTCCACAATGGAATTGAAGCCTTCTTGGCTTCCAGATCCCAGAGGGCCATTTCAGCACCAGCTTTCGCCATCTGATGCCCCCTGACATTCCTAACTTTATTCAGGAATTCATTTGGATCCTTAGCTTCCATTAAGGGCTTCGAAAGGAATTCCTTTATTATGTAGAAGGCTGTCTCCGATGTCTCATATGAGTAGAAAGGCTGGGAATCAGCTGGAGCCTCCCCCCAGCCGACTAAGCCGTCTTCCTCCAGCCTCACTATCACGCACTGCCTCCTCTCGCTCACCCCAGAGCTTATCTCGAAAGGAGCTAAGAGTGGCATCTCCACTAGGAATATCTCAAGCTTTCTTCCCACTCCTCATCTCCTCCAGTATCTGCTTAGCCCTCTCGAAGTTTATCTTCCTCTCCCTTATCATCCTCTCAACGACCTCATCGACCTCGCTCGGGGAAGCGCCTACTGACATAGCTATATTCCTAGCGTGGAGCTTCATGTGACCAGCTTGTATGCCCTCCGTAGCCAGAGCCCTCAGAGCTGCGAAGTTCTGAGCTAAGCCAACTGAAGCCATTACCATAGCTAATTCCCTTGCTCTCTCAACTCCTAATATTTTCAGGGCTATCTTAGCTATAGGATGGACTCTAACGACACCTCCAACAGTTCCCACTGCTAATGGGAGCTCTATGCTACCCCAGAGGTCCCCGTTATCATCCACCCAGTAGTTAGTGAGGGTAGTGTACTTCCCGCTCCTAGCTGCATAACTGTGAGCCCCAGCCTCCAAAGCCCTAGTGTCCTGGCCTGTCGCCAGTGCTACAGCTATTATACCGTTCATTATCCCCTTATTGTGTGTAGCAGCCCTGTAAGGATCGTATTTAGCGAACCTGTAGGCCCACATTATCCCCTCGACGACTTCCTCCCCTCCTATCGCCGCCTTCGAGAACTTGGCTTTAGCTCTAGCCAACCTTCTATCAGCTAAATTCGATATTATCCTCAAATAGACCTTCCCCCCCGTTAACCTCTCTATGGTTGGGGCTAGGCCCTCAGCCATTGTATTGACAGTATTAGCCCCCATCGCATCTAAAGTATCCACTAATAGGTGGACTATGAGCATAGGCCCGGCTTCAGTGCCCACGACTCTAACTTCGAGATCCCTAGCCCCTCCTCCGAGTCTAGTCAGTAGGGGATCCATCTCATTAGCAGCTGCTATCAGCTTGTCCTTCTCGGCCATTATCCTCCTGATCGCCTCCTCGAGATCTGGGACCTTGACTACCTGTATCTGAGATATCATTATTGAATCAGTGGCCTCCGCTTCGAAGCCCCCGGAATCCCTCGCCATCTTAGCTGCATTACTAGCGGCAGCTACTACACTGGGCTCCTCTATTACCATGGGGATCAAGTAATCCTTCCCGTTTATCAGGAAGTTAGTAGCTATAGCGAAGGGGAGGGAGTAGAGGCCTATGACATTCTCTATCATGTGATCAGCGACTTCCCTGGGGAGCTTACCCTCTCTCAGTACCTCAACTTCTTCATCGGTCAGGCCAGCGAATTCCTTAACTATCTCCAGCCTCTCATCCATCGGGAGATTGTAGAACCCGGGTATCCTGGAAGTACGCATAGCTCATTCACCATTTATTTAATATTACCATTACGCCCGGGGATGTCTTGCTAGCGTTAGCTGCGGCTATATTCGCGGGGTGCGTCTGGGGCATAACCCCCAGCTTGTACGCTCAAGCATCTAGAGAGGGCGGGTCTGCTAGAGCAAATTTCTGGAAGTCCTTGGGAGCTCTATCAGTACTCCTCCTCCTTTATCTAAGTAACTTCGAGCTTCCCTCGCGAGTAGCGATTATTTACATAATCCTGAACGCAGCTCTCGGCACTGGAATAGCTGATTACTCATTCCTGAAGTCTATAGCCATTATAGGGCCGAGCAGAGCGACGCCAATAGGATTCACTTACCTAATATGGACGGCCATACTCCCCAGCATAATGATAGGGGAGCCGTTCTCAGCCTTCGTTCTTTTAGGGGCTGCTCTCGCTTTCCTCGGGATATGGCTCATCTCGAGGGGCTCAGGGGAGTGGAAGATGAGAGGGATAGCCTTGAGCCTAATAGCATCCATAGGGTGGACCCTCAGCCCTATAGCAGCTAAAAAAGCCCTGAATTATGTCAGCGAGGTGACATTAGCCACTTGGAACTCGATAATAGTGGCTTCTCTCTACCTCATGCTCTCCCTCCCGAGCCCTAGGGTGAGGGGTCAGGGGAAAGCAGCTCTAGGGGGGATGATAGGGGTGGGCATATCCCTACCGCTCTACTTCTACGCTGTCAGGGAGCTAGGTGTGGCTCTAGCTTCACTGACGACAGCACTCGCCCCTCCAGTCTCCCAGATAGCCTCTGCCCTTAGTGGAAATAAATTGAATAGAAATGAAGTTATTGGTACAATATTAATAACGACTGGGATAATAATAGCTATATCAATTTAGATCTCTTCGAGATAACCTATGAAGCTCTCGGAGGTGGAAAGACACTCCTTTCACTCGCAACCTTTATTTGAAATTGAGGTAGCATAATCTGGATGGTATCGAAGTTCGCGGATATGCTGATAGACCTGCTCCTAAAGAAGGGAGTGAAGGAGATAGAGCCCAGACTCGATTACGATTATGGGGTAAGTTATTATGAATCTTTAGGTATTTCTCGTGAAGATTTCCCGAATTTAAATGATATTCTGATAGAACTTGAGAGGAAGGGAATATTGAAAGGGACTAAAGTGGGGACCATACCCACTTGCCCGAATTGCGGCTCCCACAAGCTGATATTGAGGCTTCTCTGCCCGATCTGCGACTCGCAGAATATAAGGAGGGTGGAGGCTATCCATCACATATCTTGCAATTTCACCGCCCCCTCGGACATGTTCTCATCGGGGGAGACCCTGAGGTGCCCGAATTGCGGTAAGCCGTTGAGGGCGATAGGAGTAGATTACAATAAGTATCAGAACGTGATATATTGTGAGAATTGCAAGAGAGTATCTATCTCCCCCAAGCTAATCTTCATCTGTTCCGATTGCGGGGAGTCCATGAGTGAGAGCGAGTTAGATCTGAAGCCCCTATTGAGGTACGAGGTCATCGAGGAGAGGTTGCTCAAGCCCTCGCTCGAGAGAGCTATATCTGAGGGGCTCAAGAGGAGGGGGATGGAAGTCAAGCATCCCAGTGAAGTAATAGGTGCCTCAGGCCTGACTCAGAGGTTCTCGCTCTCAGTTAAGGGAGGGGATTCGGAAAGATTCATAGACATCGTTGAATCTAGCGAGGGCGGGGGGAGGAGAAAGTCCTAGCTCTATTCGGGAAGCTCTTCGATATATCAGCAAGAGGAGGCGTGCTAATAGCGATACCCAGAGCTACTCAAGAGGCTAAAACCCTAGCTAAGAGCTTGAACATAGAGATAATTGAGGCATCGAACTTAGATGAGGCATTGACGAAGCTCCATTCCCTGATAAAGGAGGAGAGGGGGAAGGATCGCCGAGAGGTGGTAGGGTGATCCCATGCACGAGAGGGCCCTGAGGCTCATCGATCTGATAATAAGCGAGGCCTTAGATGAGATAAGGCCGAGTTTCGATCCCCTGAAGGGTCACTATTACTGCCTGAGGGGGGAGTGCGAGGGAGTGGGGGAGGCCCTAGAGTATCTATACGAGAGAGGGTATCTCAGGAAGGAGTTGCACGATAGAGTTGCTAGCTGCCCGAATTGCGGATCCGAGGTATTCCTTCTGAGGGCTAAATGCCCTTACTGCGGTTCATTGAACTTCTCTAAGGGCATAGTAATAGAGCACTTGAGCTGCGGTTACTCAGGGCTCGAGGAGGAGTTCATGGGTCCGGATGGGAGGAGGATATGCCCGAAGTGCGGGAAGGAACTGAAGGCCCCGGGGGTAGATTACATCAGAGTGGCTGACATTTACAGATGTGCGTCTTGCAAGGAGGTCTTCTCAGTCCCCTTATATTCTTATAGATGTCTGAATTGCGGTCATGAGGGCCCAATGATAGAGCTGGTCCCCAAGGAGGTCTACAAATATCTGGTCGTCAGGGAGGCCCTTGAGAGCGATCCTATTAGCAGGAAGATCCTCGATATCGTGAGGAAGCTTGCTGATATAGGATATAGGGTAGAGGGCCCTAGAGCTA
>Ga0326760_1000189_pt1 | contig 35791 bp, 26 predicted proteins | sample GCREP_S_FD_207668 | JGI IMG/M metagenome (GOLD analysis project Ga0326760, IMG submission 207668) | Hot spring sediment microbial communities from Geyser Creek Basin, Yellowstone National Park, WY, United States - GCR.EP_S | ecosystem: Environmental > Aquatic > Thermal springs > Near-boiling... | reverse complement strand
GCCGCCAACGCTTTGGCAAATAACTGGTCATGGACACCTTGAAACCGATGCTGTCGTGGAACGAAGCCGAGTTCAGGAATGTGCAACGGTGGCGTAATGTCCACGCAACTAACCCCAACCCGCCATGACATCGGCTTTGTCACCTCCGAAAAGCGATGTTGATTTCTCTCATGTCAACCCTCAACGCACCACCACCAAGCGCATCCGCATCGGCGGTAGGGAGATGGTGATGGTGTTGTCGGTGATGGGCAAGCGTTCGCCTGTCAAGGCGTCTGTCGCTTCGTTCACTTTCGGCATGGCTTTTTTGCTCAAGCGCACTTGCGCCGTCACCGCTTCTTTCGCCGATAAGTTGCTGACGACGAGCAGCCAACGGACTTGCCCATTAACAGTGTGCCGATAGCCGCTGACCTTCACGCTTTCAGGTTGCGCCTGAATGAACTCGCCGTTGCGCCAGTAGGGATGCCATTCCGCTTCGCTCACACCGAATTGACTCATTGCCGCCCAAATCGCCGCCAACTTTTCCAACATCGCCCCAAAACCCAACGGTCGCACCCGAACATCGTGGAGCAAGGTGAAGGTTAAGGCGTGGTCAACCGTCCAATCAGGCGGTCGCTCATAGACGAGGAATTCACAAGGGACGCCGAAGTTTTTGCCCATGAACTCCGCCCGAAAACTTGCCAACGGCAATTTTTGCAACGGGTCGCCCGCCAATTCGCCCCCGCCAAATTGCTCGCCGTCCCAGTAACTGTGCACGAACGCCAAAGTGGGCGTCCCGCAGTAGGTGCTTTGGTGGGCGTTGATGAGTTTGCCCTTCGGGTGCAGCGCTTCGTAAAGTTGACGCATGAATTGGCGCACAGCGAAAATCGGATAGGTCTCCCGCAACTTGCCGTCCGCCGTCCGATAACCGCAGCCGTGCGCCTCGTTGGCGCAACCGAAGGGCTCAATCGTCCCGTCCAAATACACGCCGTCAAAGCCGTAACGCTCTATCGCCGAAACGATGCCGTCCAATAACCGCTCCGCCCACTGGCTGTTCAGGCAAACGATGTAGTCGCGCTGTGGCGGTTGGCGAAAGTAGCCACCTGCCAACCCACCCGTCGGCGTCTTGACAAGCACTTTATCGGCAACAGCACTCCATTCAGGCGCTAATGTTGACAGTTCGTAGCCGAAGTAAAGGAGCAACTTGATGCCTCGCTGGTGGCAAGCAGCAATCAACTCCCTCAGTTCCGCTTCTCGGTTCGTCCGCCAGTAGTTTTGAACGGGCGTCCAATGTTCGTGGAAGACAAGCGTTTTCACGCCCAACCGTGCCGCTTTCTCCAAAGTTGTCTCTTTCGCGCCTTGCGTCACTGGTTGCTTCTCCATCCCGTAAAATGCGCCGTGACAAATCCGCCACTCGTGGAAATCCTTCGGCATCGGTTTGACAGGCGTCGCTTGCATCCCGAAGATGAAGGAAAGTGGCAACTTTTGCGGCGGCGTGTCCAACAGGTGAGCCCGAAGGACGACGGTATTTTCACTCGGCACGATTTCTATCGCTTGCTCCCTTTCCGCCACTTGCCAATTCCGATCGCTTTCGGCGCACCAAGTCAGCCCGCCTTCTTCCCAGCCAAGCCAAACGATTGGCTTGAAGGGCAACCGCATTCCGTCCGTCGGGATGGCGCCACTGTTTTCGGCGCTCCCCCATCGCCCCGTCCAGTAGTGAAACAAAGTCGCCCGCTCCTTCCGCAGCGGGATTTCCAGCCACAATCGATGCAAAGACGCTTTGGGTTGCGGGAGCGGTGCCAGCGTCAAATCAACCCGCATCAAACCGTCAAACTCCACCCGCATGACAAAGTTGGCAATCACGGCATCGTTGACCTGCCAACCCAAAAGCGTCGCTTGCTCATCAGTTTGCTCCCAAAGTTCGCACCCACTTTGCGTCCAAGCCAACTCGCCCTTTTCACTGAACGCCAGAAGGCGCATCGGTTGAGCGAGCAACTCCACGCCCGCTGTCGTGATTTGGGACGGCAACGGTTGCTTTGCGAAGCGATATTCTCGCCCCCAAACGCCGACCCGAATTTCGCCGTTCACTTGCTGCACCGTCACAGGCGTCCATGGGTCGGGCACTTCCGCCATTACCTTCACTCCCGTCAGGCAAAACAATACAACCGCCACCCATCCAAACCGCATCGCCATCACCATGCATGCTCGGCTGCACGCTCAAAAGCAGGCGGTTGACCGCAGACCTTGCCTTACAGGGAAAGAGTTTGGTTCGCTGTCACTTCCTCCTCGCTTCCCAAGGTGTGGAACCGTTGATAGTTCCGACAATTCTGTCACCTTCGACGACGCCCTCGTAGACATCTTCCCTTGCTCGGTCAAGGGTGAAGTAAATTCCAGCGCCCCATGCGTAGAAGTCGCTGATTGGTTTGGCTTGCCCACCGTCAACGAAACTGGCAACCAATTCGCCCTTTCGCTGCTCTATTCGGATTGCGCCGCCTTTCCATTGCCAAGTCCCAACCAAGTTCACTTTGTCCCGCTTTGCGACCCAATCTCGCTTGCCGGCGAACTGCCCGCCTTGAATGTCAACTGTGCCCGTTATCGTGTCGCCATTGACTCGCCCTGAGAACCTCATCGTGACCTTTTGCCCGCCAATTTCCCTCACAACGGTGAAACTCAGTTGCGTCCCGACAAGTTGGGCGTTGGTGATGGGAGTTTCCTGACCGTCAACACTGACCGAACCTGTGACCTTCTGGAACCGCTGGCGGAGTTTGAGCACATACTGTCGCTCGCCCCTCGGTGTTTGGACTGTCCACCGCCATGTCCCAGCAACTCCTGCTGGGATGACCCAGTAGTAAACGGTGTGCTCACGATAAGGACCTCTGACCCTGAGCACTTTGTCTGGATGCCAACCTTTGATGCAAGTGGCTGAGCCTTCACCTTCGCACTCGTCACACATGTCAAAATCGTGGGAAACGACCCGTGAACCGGGACGAAGTTCCCTGAACAACTTGGGGCGAAGTCGCAAGTTGATGGAAGGGAGCAAGTAAAGGGTGACGACAGTGGCGTCTCGGATGTCAGTTTCAAACAGGTCTTGCTGCAGGAACTTCACTCGGTCGGTGACTCCAGCCTTGCGTGCATTTTCGTTGCTCTCGCGAATTCGTTCAGGGTCAATGTCAACGCCAACGCCTCGCTTTGCGCCGAATTCTTTAACGGCGGCGATGACAATTCGTCCGTCACCGCAACCGAGGTCGTAAACCACATCGTCTTTGCCCACCTGTGCCACCCGCAGCATTTCCCGAACAACTTCGTGTGGTGTTGGGACATAAGGGACATCGGGCGGGCGCTGTTGCGCCGTCAAAGCAGCGATGACGAAAACCGAAGCACTCACCATCAGCCAACTCACAAAGCGCCATGACCTCATAACTGCTCCCTCCTTGACGCTATGGTTTTTCCCTGAGCGCCGGATTGACCCGGCGCCTTTTGCATTCTCACTCGTATCGCCGCACAAGCATGAGCACTGGAATGCCCGCTAACAAAACTGCCACGCCGAACAACGCCCCGACACCAGTGTAACTCAGGCTTGACTGAAGCATGTAAACGCAGAAAACGCAAAAGAGCAACGGTGTGAGCGGGTAAAGCGGGGTGTGAAACGGGCGCTGAGTTTCCGCGTCGGTGTTCCTCAGGATGAACAGCGAAAGACCTGTCAGCAGGAAGAAGAACCAGAAGACGGGCGCTGTGTAATCAACCATCGTTGAGAAGCCTTTCCGAGTCGCTGCTCCCAGAGCGACTAACCCCAACGAAATCAGACCTTGAACGACGAGGGCGTTTACGGGAGTGCTTGTTCGTTCGTGCCAAATGCCGAGCAGGTGAAGCGCTTTGAAGTCTTGCCCCCAAGCGTAATTTGTTCTCGCGCCAGTGAAGATTGTCGCGTTCATCGCACCCAAAGCCGAGATGGCTATGAGCACGCTGATGAATTTCGCTCCTAAATCGCCCCAAGCGTTTCGGAGCAAATCAGCAGCGACGACTTCCGATTTAGCCATCGCCGCCAGACCGAGCCCTTTCAGGTAAGCGAAATTGACGAGCAGGTAGATGACGGTAATTGCGCCAATGCCAAGCATTAGAGCCCTCAGCATGTTTCGCCGGACATCTTTCAACTCCGCCGATATGTAGGCTGCTTCGTTCCAACCGCCGTAAGTCAGCAGGACGAAAATCATCGCCAAACCGAAAGCGCCTGAAGAGGGCTTGTCAGGGGTCGGGATGGGTTCACTCGGAACCGCTTTCAACAGCCCGACAGCGAAAACCAGCAACAGCCCCAAAACTTTCGCCGCTGTCAGGATGTTTTGAGTCCATTTGCCCTGTTGAACTCCCATCACATTCAGGACTGTCAAGACGATTGTCGCCAGCGCAGCGTAAATGGCTGGTGAGTTCTCACCGAGCGGGAAAAGTTGGGAAGCGTAATCGCCGAAGATGAAGCCGAGCATCGCTATTGAGCCCGTTTGTATCACTGTCGCCCTCGCCCAAGCGAAAAGAAAAGCGATGTCTCGACCGAAGGAGCGGTTGAGGAAGTGATATTCGCCGCCTGCATGAGGGTAGGTTGTGGCTAATTCCGCGTAGCACAAAGCGCCGATGAAGGAGATTATTCCGCCGAGAAGCCAAGCGAGAAGAAACATTAGTTCGTTTGCCGTGTTAGCGGCGACCAAAGACGGCGTTTTGAAAATTCCTGCGCCGATGACGATGCCAACGATGATGGCAACCGCATCCGCCACCGATAGCGTGGGTTTTGGTGCCGCCACTTTCTCTGCCATCACATTACCACCCACTTTCCAGTTTTTCGCAAACTCAGTTTGGCATAGCCCTTAGACGCACCGGCAGCGGATGCGGTTGCCTCTCACTTCACTTCTGCTGACCTTCCCTCTGCTGACCTTCCCGCTGCCTTTGGCGCGCTTGGGTTCGGCGTTGATAATCCTGCCACTCTCGCTCGCCGTAAACTTTCCACGAAGCGCTATCAAACACTGCTCTCGCTCGGTCTGGAGCGGCAAGCACCACGATGACTTCTTCGCCACCTTTCCACACAGCAGCCTTGCCGCGATGGGCTTTGCCCTGTGCGAAGCAGCATTCGCCTCGTCCCGGCAAGGTGAGTTTGTGCTCCTTCCCTTCCGCTTCAACGACGAGGGTCAAAGTTGCCGGGTCAAAGGACTTGACCTTCCCTTTCAAGGTCGGGTAGCGGAGGAAAGCGAAGAAAGTTGGTGGGTCGGCAAGGAAGCGGACAGCATACTCGCCACGCCTGAGCGAGCGCCAAGTCACCAAAACTTGTTCGCCTTCTTTGAAGTCGGTGAGTTTGGCATCCTTGCCGTCCTTCATCAGTTTGCTGTCGGATTGAACCAACAATGTCCGCTCAACTTCCTGACCGCGATAGACGCCCTTGACAGTGATTGTGTTTTTGGCTGCGTCAATTTTGACGATGGTGACGAGGGAGTGAACGACGGGGCGATAGGTCCTCGGTCTCTCTCGCTGAGTTTCCTGCCCGAACGCCAAACACGCCATCAACCCGACCAACATCCCGACTGCCAACATGCGCTTGAACATCTCCCCTCACCTCCGGCAGGTGGTTGGTGACGCTGTAATTTTTGCGCACCATAAACTAAAGCGTCAATTCCCCTCCGACGGTTCCTTGCCTCCCGATGAACCGCCCATTTTCCTGAGAAGGTCGGAAACAGTTTCTATCTCGCCGAGGGCTTTTCGGAAGGATTCAAGTTCGGTCTCAGAGATGGGCTTGATGGGAGTCCGCTCCTCTTGCAATTCAGCAGGTGGTTTCGGGGGCGGTGTGGGTTGGCTTGACGACTCTGTTGAGCGAATGTGTTGTAGCCTTTGCCTCACCTCATCGCCGTAAGTTTCGGGGTCAATTTCGCTGGCTTTTTTGTAAGCGGCGATGGCTTCGTTGCGCTCGCCCAAAATTTCGTGCACCATGCCCATCCAAAAATGAAGCCTTGCGTCAAAGGGTTCTTGCCCAGAGTAACTCAAGCCGTTGCGGAAGTCCTCTAAGGCTTGTCGGAGCGTCCTCTCAAAAGCCTCTTTGTCCGTCACAACCAACTGCTGCCCGACAGGTTCCCAGCGGGCATACTCGGTTATGGCGAGACGGTGGCGGTTGTAGCCCAAGACGAAGTAGATGATTGGATGGGTCGCACCCTGCCTGACGGCTTCCTCCAAACAATTGATGGTCGCCTCAAGTTCGCCGAGTTGGTAGTAGCAATGGGCTTTCAAAAGTTCTCGGACAACGATTTCGTCGGGCGAATACGCTTGAATTCGCTCGAGTTTGCTGACCAACTTCAGCAAAGATGTCCTCATCTCAACACCAAGCGGGACAAGGTAGCGCATTTGCAACTCCTGCGAACCCGCCAATTTGGTCATTGCCTTGTGATGCCAAAGTTCGTAACTGAGCAACGCCTCAAAAGCAGTCAGCAAAGTTTCGGCGTAAGGCGGGCAATTTTCCAAGTGCTCGTAAGCGACTTGCAAGTAGCGGATCAGGATTTCGTGAGCCGTCGGGAAGCGAGCCAGTCTGTCCAAGTCCTTGCGAATTTGGGTCAGCCGTTCTGTCCAGTCCATTTTTACCACCTGCCGCACGAAGCGGCAGTTTCAATTTTAGCCCAAAATTTCCCCAACAAAAGTTGGCTGGACAGCATGCATCAACTGGGGTTCGCCTCTGTGTAATTTGTGTCGGCACTGGGAAAGTCAAGCGCAAAAACCTACTGTGGCGAGAATTCTTGTCACTTCGCCACCAACATCGTTGGGGCAACGATGCTGCGTTCCTGCGGCGCATAGTATTCGTAAGCCGTCGTTCGCCCCGTCTTCGCTTTAACGGGCATCTTCGCCCTCATCCTGAATTGCCACTCTATCGTTGCACCACCTTCAATGCGGTCAAGGTAGCAAATGACTTGGCGGGGCGTCAATTCAAACTTTTGCAGCACTTTCCTCTCCACCAAAGTTGTCAAGTCGTCCGTCAGCACCTCAAAGCCCGGTGGGATGCCGATGTCAACGATGACCATTTGAGCCGCCATCGGGCGACGGTTAGTCACTCGCACCTTGCAAGTCACCGTTTCGTTCGTTTGCAACTCCGTTCGGTCGTAACTGACTCGCACTTGCAGCGGTTCTTCTGGCACTGGCGGGATAAGTTCCCAAGGCAAGTAGAAGCGGGCGCTGACTTGGTAAAGCAGCGAACCAGTTCCGTCAAACTCCAGTGTCACTTCGTTAGTGCCTTCACGGACATATCTGCTTGCGTCTGCCATCCGAACGATGTCAGCGTTTTCAGGGGTGATTCGCCATTCAGCAACCTTCTCACCGTTAACCCGAACCACGAGCGTCCCGTTGATTTCGCTTTTGCTTCGTTCCATTGCGGCGATGAAGGCTTTCAGTGACCAAATAGTCGCTTGCGTCGTCTGCCATGTTCCGAACTCGTCTTTGTTGCGCACCAAGTAGGTCAGGGCTTTGTTGACGAGCATGGGATAACCGCCGTGACGAATGAGCGCGTAAGTTGCCAGTGCCGTCGTCTCCAAATCTCCGCTTCGCCCTCGCCCAAAGAACGGCGTTGGCTCTTTGCTTCCCCAGTAAGCGATTTCTTCGCTCTCTTTCGCCATGCTCGCAAGTCGGCGGGCAATTTGGTCAATCAACTCACGGGACGCGGGGCGTGGGTCGTGGGACGCGCCAATTTTTGCTTCCCCGTCCCTCGTCCCCCGCCCCTCGTCCCGGTCCGTTGCGCTTAGGAAGGCATTGAGCATCAAAGCGAGAGCGTAAGCATCGTCGGCTTCGTTGATTCGTTCACTCAAGTAGCCAATCGCCTTTTTCAATGCCGTCTTGACCTGCCCCGTGTCCCCTGTCACCTGCCCCGCCTCACCAATTGCCCAAGCGATGTAGGCAGTCGTGCGGAGCGTATCGGTTTGGCGCGTCGTTGCACCTTCGTGGATGCCAAACTGGTCGGGCGTCCATGAGCCATCAGGGTTTTGTTTGCTGATGAGCCAGTTGATGGTGCGAACGAGCAAGTTGGGGTCAACATCGTGGACTTTGCTCATGTCGGCGAATTCCAGCAAACCGTAAGCCGTCAAGACTTTGTGGGCTGGCGGGTCACCGAACCAACTGAAGCCGCCACCTTGAACCTCAAAAGTCAAGAGCCGTTGGTAGCCGATGGTGATGAAGTGGCGAGCCTTCATCTCCGTCTCAGGTTGCGCCTTGCCCGTCCGCTTGAGATACTGCAGCACCAAGACATTGGGATAGGTGACGCTGGAAGTTTGCTCAAAGCAGCCGAAGGGCATCCGCAGCAAATTCTCCAACCCGTCCAGCACTTGCGTGAACGCTCCCGCATAGACCTTGACAAACAAGTTGCTCGCCCCATCAATCGCCTCACTCGGAACGACGAGACGCACTTTCCGTTCCGTTCGTCCCTCGCCCCCCGTCCCTCGTCCCTTGCCGTTTCGTCCCTTGTCCCCTGTCACTTGCCCCGTCAACTGGTCGCTGATTGTTTGCCAAAACTCTTTGCCGTCAGGCAGGACAGTGACGGTTCGCTTGACGGCATCACTCATTGCCTCACCATAAGCGTAAACGGTGATAGCGTGTGTGCCTAACTTTGCTGCTTTCAAGCGAAAGCGAACTGAAGTGACTTCGTTTGGCTGAAGCGTGATGCGTGATTCGCGATTGCCCGAAACCTCAAACCCGTCGCCGACTTCCAATCGCAACCGAACCGTTTGCGGTTTGGCAAGGTAGTTGTAAAGGGCAACGGGGACGGAAACTTCGTCGCCCTGAGTGAAAGCGACGGGCAGGTCAATGTCAACGAAGAAGTCCTGAAAGACGCGGATGGGAAGCGTGGTTGAGCCCAAAGCGCCATCGCTTGAGTTGCCCAAAACTGTCAACCGCCAAGTCGTGATGCTGTCAGCAAGCGAGAGTTTCAACTCGGCTTCGCCCCTCTCGTTGGTGATGAGTTGCGGTTGCACGAACAAAGTTTCGGGGAAGAACTGACGGACACGGACTTCTTCGGGGACGGAGGACGCGGGGCGGGGGACGGACGGTCCAGCGGCTTCCTTGAGAACTGCACCTGCCATCATTGGCATGCGTTGCGCTCGCAAAGCAATGCCGTCGGCGAAAATCATTTCGTTGCGGGCAATAACGCGAATTTCACGCTCTCGCCCTTCGCCTGTTGCGAAGGCAACGATGTCGTCGTCGGTGTCAAATTTGCCGTCCAAGCCGGCGCATTCCAACCGAAAGCCGTAGTGGAAGTTGTCCAAAGGTTGCAACCGCATCGGGTTGCCCAGTGGGTCGCGGATGTCGCGCTCTGTCAGCAACTTTGCTGCCACCAGTTCCCGAAGGGCTTCGTCAGGCGACGGATAAGTGCCTTTGGCGTGGCGATAGGTTTCCAATGCTTTCCGAATTTTCGCTGCCGCTTCCTGAACGAACTGCTTCCACCTTTCCTGCACCTTTTGCGCCTTCTGCTTGTAAGTGCTGATCCGAAGCGTATGCGGTGATGGCGGGATTGCTGCTGCCAACAAAATCTGCCCTATCCGTTGAACTTGCTCCATGTCCCTTGTCCCCTGTCCCTTGTCCCTTCGCAACAGAATGGGACGAAGTTCCCAACCGTGAACCTCATAGCGTGGTGTCAGCAACTCTTGCTCCAGCATGAAATAAAGCCGCTCAAGCCCGGGCTGCATTTCTGCTAACGCAAACACGCTTTCGTCTACGACAGTGATGCCCAACGCAGCGACGGTGGGTTTGCCCGCTCGGTCGGTAACGGTGAAGCGAATTTGCGCATTCTCGCCGGGACGATAGGTGGCTTTGTCACTGCTGACCTTGATGTGCAATTCATTGGCTGGTTCAACGATGACGACTTTCGTGTCCCGAACGATGTCGCCGCCAGCGGTGATGCGGTAAGCGTGCAAGACAAGCGTGCCCACAAGGTCGGGCGTCAGCGGTAAGGACAAACTTCCGCGCCCACCTTGAAGTTCAACGGTTTTCGTCAGCACCGTTTGTCGGTTGACAATCGCATCAACGAAGACAGGGGACGAGGGGCGAGGGACGGGGGACGAGGAGATGATGTCAAGGTGCAAAGTTTCACCGACTTTGGCGATGGCTTTGTCAACGCGCAACAAAACGGCTTCCTCCGACGCCGAAAGCGCCAATGGTCGTTGAACTTCTGCTCGGTTGCCTTTTTCGTCGGTCGCCGTCACTGTCACGGTGATAGGCAAACTTGGCTCGTCAGTCGGGGCGAATTCGGGGGCGATGCCGATGGGACGGCGACGCACAAAAGGTTGTGGCACACCAAACCCGATTGCTCGCTTTCCGCCTTTCGGCATCGCCGTCGCTTTCAAGTTGACCGTCACTTCACCGATGCCCATCGCATCCGTCGTCCCTTCCGCCTCAAACACTTGTCCCGTGCCCCATGTCCCTTGTCCCGTGATGCGGAATTTGCATTTTGCTGGCGTCCCATCGGGGTAAGTCGTCACGATGAACAGACGCATGGGCAAGTCGGGCTTAAGCGTAGCGCTTTCGGGAACGACGGCGATTTTGATTGGCTCGTTACTGACGGGCAAAGTGATGCTGGTTCGTTCGCTGTGTTCGGCTTTATCGGTGACGGTTGCTTCAATTCTCAGCAAAGCGTTGCCGCCTTCCAGTGGCAATCCCACAAACTTTTCAGGCAACTTCGCTTCAAACTGCCAAATGCCCTTTTCGTCCAGCGTTCCTTTGAGTTCAGCGATGTCATGCCAACCTGCAGCGAAAGTGCTTAACCGAACCACAACATCGCCGTTGTCAACGGGCTTGCCGAAAAAGTAGTTGGCGCTGACTGTCCCACGCAGCGTTTCTGCTGGCAAATAAAACCGCTTCTCCGTCTCCACGCTGACTTTGAACTTTGGCAACACATATCGCTCCACCCGCACCGTCTTTTCCGCCACCGCTAACGGACGGGACGCGGGTCGCGGGTCGCGGGACGGGTCATTGGGCGATTGGTCATCGGTCACTATGGCACTGATGCGATATTCGCCCAATGTCACTTCGTCGGCGATGGGGAACTGAGTGGCGGCGATGCCGAACTTAGAAGTGCGTTCAACGGTGCGGAAGACGAGGTTGCCTTTGGGGTCGCGAACTTCAAAAGTGCAGGGCAAGTTGGCAGCAGGTTTCAAATCGGGTTTGGTCAAGCACAAAGCGCGAATGTGGATGGTTTGGCTCGGTTGGTAAATTGGCTTGTCGGTCGTCAGCAAAATTTGCGCTGCCTCTTCCACCGTGACCGTTTGGTCAATGCGGTCATCGCCGATAGGCGATTGGACGAAAATTGACAAGGGGTAACTGCCTGCCTGAGACGGGGCGCGGAATTGGGCGTCAACCGAACCACTTTCATCGGTCACGCCAGCGAAAACCGTTTCCTGCCCAACAGCAACCCGCACTTTCGCCCGGACGGGCTTTTGCTTCTGCCTATCCATCGTCACGATTTTCAGTGCGACTTTTGAACCAGCAAGCCACCGTGTTTGCCCGAAGACTTGGGTGTCAAGGGGCGACGGAAGATATGGGGAAGATTTCGCTGTCTTCGGTTGAAGTCCGAACGCGAGGGACAACATCCCGACAAACCCGGCAACAGGGACGAACCAAACCCAAGTTCGCATTTTCGCTTCGCCTCCTTAAGAGATTCAGCGTCGCCGATAATTGGACGAAACCCCCGCCTCAATTGTTCCCGCTGTGGGGAAAAGTTAACAGCGTGGGGATAAAGTGGAAAGGGGGCTGTCGAGAAAAGCCGAAATTCCCCACCTGGGCAAAGGGCAAGAGCCAATAACGCTTGTTTGGCTTGAAGTTTCACAACTGCCCAGAACGATGAAGATCCCTCAGGGCGCGATAAATCCGCTCCAGTTCGGGATTACCTTTGGCTCTCCGCTCCAGCAGCGCAAGGGCGTTCTCAATGGTCAACGAGCCGGGAACTAACTGGTAAACGCGCTGTCGGGAGATGCCGAGGAGTTGGGTCATCCAACGGACAGGAATGCGCTTATGAACGACGGCGCTGACGGGCGAAGGGACTCCTAACTTTGCCAATTTCTGCGCGACTTGCTTGATTTGTTGCAATTTCTCCCGCTCGTAAAAGACTCCCTTTTGCCCCGGAACTTGCTTCGCAGACACCAAACCTTTTTTCCTCCACGAACTAAGCGCCACAACCGGGACACCCAAAAATTCCGCTGCCTCTTGCTCTGTCATCAATTCACTTGCTTGCCGTCTCGCCATCGCTTTTTCGCCTCCGTTAGCGGCGATTTTTCGCTCAGGGTGTCGCGCTACACTTGCCGTCTAAATGATGACAATGTTTGCGCAACTGTCAAGAGCGGCAAAGCGTGTTCAAAATTGCTTTATGCCGCCGTCTTCTTCCTCACCGATAAGAGCTCGCTTAAGGCAGCAGAAAGAACCTTAAAGGGGAGATACGGAATGAAGCCTGATTCGGGAACGCTTTTTGTGTGTGCGACGCCGATTGGAAATTTAGGCGACATAACTTTGCGAGCCCTTGAAGTGCTCAAAAGCGTTGACATCATTGCCGCCGAGGATACAAGGGTGACCCTCAAGTTGCTCAACCACTACGGCATTCGCAAACCGCTCGTCAGTTACCATCAACACTCACCACCGAAGCGGACGGAATGGTTGTTGCAGCAATTGAAAGAGGGGAAGGACATCGCCCTCGTGTGCAATGCAGGGACTCCGGGAATTTCTGACCCCGGCGTTCCTTTGGTTCGGAAGGCGCTACAGGAGAAGATTCCTGTTGTCCCCGTTCCCGGTCCGTCAGCGGTGACTGCTGCTCTTTCTGTGGCAGGAATGGACGCCCAAAGGTTCATTTTTCTCGGCTTTCTGCCGCGCGAAAAGAAGGAACGCTGCGAGTTACTTGAACTGGTCAAGTCGCTGCCTTTCACCATCGTGATTTACGAAGCCCCGCACCGACTTGCGGAAAGTCTGAAGGACTTGGCTGAAGTTTTGGGCGACCGAACCGCTGTCCTTTGCCGCGAACTGACGAAGATGCACGAGGAAGTGGTCTTGACAACTCTGTCGGCACTTGCCCGCAAATACGAATCTGAAACCCCGGTCGGTGAGTTCACGCTCGTCATTGAGGGAGCGAAAACGCAAAAGCCCGAAATAGACTGGCAAGCCGTTGATGAAGCCATTGAGGAGTTGCTCAATGCGGGGTTATCGGTCAGCGATGTCGCAAGGGAAATCGCTCGCTCGTTCTCTATTCCGCGCTCCGCAGCCTACCGAAAAGCATTGGAGAAAGCGCGGAAGCGTCAAGGGTCCTGAGTGCCCCTTGCAATTCCAAGGGCTGTTGTGGGTTGAGATTTGCGCGTTCTCCTCAAATGCACGATGCCCAACCTTCTCCCATTTTGCCGCAGTTTACTACCTTTGCCTCACTTGCCTTTTTGCAGCTTCAAGGGTGTTGAACATGAGCATGGTGACGGTCATGGGACCTATTCCGCCGGGGACAGGGGTGATGAAACTTGCCACTTCTTTCACGCTTTCAAAGTGGACATCGCCGACATCGCCTTTGCGACCGGGAACTCGGTTCGAACCCGTGTCAATGACCACAGCACCGGGCTTGACCATGTCAGCCGTGATGAATTCGGCGTTTCCCGCCGCCACATACAAGATGTCGGCTCGACGAGTGTGGAAGGCGAGGTCGCGGGTGTAGATGTGGCAAATGGTGACGGTGGCGTTGTGTTGCAAGAAAAGGAGCGCTGCTGGCAAGCCATTAATCCTGCTACATCCGACCACAACGACTTCCTTACCTTCAAGGGCGATGCCGTAATGTTGCAAAAGTTTCAGTGCGCCCAATGGTGTGCAAGGGATGAAATTCGGCGATCTGGCAGCAAGTCCACCTAAACTGAAAGGCGTCAAACCATCAACATCTTTTTCAGGCGAGATTGTCGCCATCACTTTGTCTTCGTTGATGTGAGGGGGCGTTGGGTGCTGGACCAAAATCCCGTTAACCGTCGGATCGGCATTTAACCGCTCAACGAGCGAAATGACTTCGCTCTCCGAGGCGTCGGGGGGCAAGTGAAAAACTTCTGCAGCAAACCCTAACTCTTCGGCAACTTTGCGCTTGATGCCCACATAGACGACGGATGCTGGGTCGTTGCCGACCAAAATAGTTGCCAGTTTTGGTCGGAACCCGTGTTGCTTGACGAATTCCTCAACCTCTCTTTTCAATTGCTCCCTCAGTTGGAGCGCCAGACCTCGCCCGTCCATGACCGTTGCTGCCATCGCCTTCACCTCAACCTCTTTTGCGTTGTGTCTTGTCCAAGTTTAACTTCCTGACAAGTGCCCCGAGCACTCCGTTGACGAAACGGCGCGACTCGGTGCTTCCGTATTCTTTCGCCAGTTCAACGGCTTCGTTGATGGCTACTCGGTAAGGGACATCGGGGACATGCAGCATTTCGTAAAGCGCCATGCGGATCAAATTCCTGTCCACAGCAGCCATCCTTTCAATAGTCCAGTGAGGCGTGACGCTTTGGATTTGAGAATCAAGGTCAAGTTTCCGCTGCCAGATGCCGCGAGCGAGTTGGACGGCGTAGTCGCAAATCTCTTTGTCCAAGTCCGAGGCATCGGCGAGGGTTGTCTCTATCGCCTCCTCTATCGGCAAGTTCCCGACATCGGCTTGGAAGAGAATTTGGAGTGCAAGTTCACGGGCTTTCCGCCTTTTTGCCATGACATCGGTCACCCTTCAAATTCCTCAGCGAGAAACCTCGGCAGGAACGCTGTTGAGAAGTTGCCCCGCCTGAAGTTCGTGTGCGCAATTAGGCGCTTGTGAAGCGGGATGGTGGTTTTGACGCCTTCCAAGACAAACTCGTCAAGGGCTCTTTGCATCCTCGCGATAGCCTCATTCCTGTCGCGACCGTGGGCGATTAGTTTGCAAAGGAGCGCATCGTAGTATGGCGGGATTTCGTAACCCTCATAGAGGTGAGTGTCAACCCTGATGCCGGGACCGCCGGGCAAAATGAGTTTCGTGACCACGCCCGCATTGGGTGCGAAGTTCCTTCGCGGGTCTTCAGCGGTGATTCTGCATTCAATGGCGTGCCCGCGCATCTCAACTTGCCTGATGGAAAGTTTCTCGCCGGCAGCAATTCTGATTTGCTCCTTCACCAAGTCAATTCCGGTCACCATTTCGGTCACGGGATGCTCAACTTGGATGCGGGTGTTCATCTCAATGAAGTAGAAGTTGCCGTGTTTGTCCAGCAAAAACTCAACAGTGCCAGCGTTCGTGTATTCAACGGCTGCTGCCAACCTCATTGCTGCCCGCCCCATCCTTTCCCTCAACGCAGGCGTGACGACGGGGGAAGGTGCTTCCTCAAGAAGTTTTTGATGGCGGGTTGTCTGGATGGTGCATTCCCGTTCGCCCAAGTGGACTATGTTGCCATGCTCATCGGCGAGAATTTGGAACTCAATGTGGCGTGGCTCTTCAATGAACTTCTCGATGTAAAGTGCGCCGTTTCCAAAAGCGGCTTCTGCCTCGGAGCGGGCAACGGGTAAGTTTTGCAACAACTCTTGCTCGTTGTGGACAATCCTGATGCCTTTACCGCCACCACCTGCAGCGGCTTTTATGAGAACGGGGAAACCCAACTCCCTCGCTGCCTCCAAAGCCTCCCTTTCCGTCTCAACATGGTCGCGACCCGGAATTACCGGAACGCCGATTTGTTTCGCCAGTTGCCTTGCTTTCGCTTTGTTGCCCATGAGTTCAATGGCGTGGGGCGGTGGTCCGATGAACTTGATTTTGTAGTGGGCACAAATTTCGGCGAAGGTCGGGTCTTCAGCCAAAAAACCGTAGCCTGGATGAATGGCGTCGCAACCCTTTAGCAACGCCGCGCTTATCAAGTTCGGGATGTTCAGGTAACTGTCCTTTGAAGGCGCTGGTCCAATGCAAACAGCCTCGTCAGCAAGTTTGACATGCAAGCAATCTCTGTCGGCTTCAGAGTAAACGGCTACCGTTTTGATTCCCAGTTCCTTGCAAGCGCGAATTATGCGCACAGCAATCTCGCCCCGATTGGCAACCAACACCTTTCGGAACACGAAACCTCACCCCGTTGTTGTGCGTTGTGAGTTGCGAGTTAGTGACTTTCTCGCGAACTTTCAACTCACAACGCTCAGTTCAGAAACGAGGATGTTGCGGGCACATAACCTTGCCAGTGGTCGGGTCATAAGTATAGGGCACTTTTGTGACGGGGCAAATAGGTTGAACCCCTGCAGGGAGGCGAACCGATTGCAAACTTGGTGGATTAGTCCCTTGCTCAGCCACGAACATTTGGATTGCTTGCCGAATTTGGTGCAAGTTGTTCATGCACTCAACCTCTTTCGCCCGCTGTAAGGCAGCACCATAGGTCGTCTGAGCCTGCTGACCTTTTTGTTGTGGGGATTGGGCATGTTGGCTGAGGTAGATGAAGGCAGCGACTATGGCGATTATCAACACGACCACCAACAAAGCCGCCAAAGTCTGTCCCCTCATTTTACTCCCCTCCAGCGACTTCAACCAGCATCAATTGCTGCCCGAACTCAACAGGTTGTCCATCTTCAACGAAAATTTCAACGACCCGACCTGCCACCGGCGAGCGGACCTCATTTTGAACCCCCAAAGAGTCAACCCAGCAAAGGGTTTGACCGCGCTTCACATTGTCACCGACCTGAACCAACGGTTTCCCGTTCTTCAACCTGCGGACAATGCCAACCCAATTTGAAGTGACAGCGACATAAGGGCTTGTTTCCTGCCTTCGCTCTGAAGTCACGGTCTGTTGCTCTTCACGGCGATATGCGTGAGAGGTAGCGGGTGTCGGTTGAGGTAGAGGGTTTTTGCGGATTGTCACCCGCCAATCTCCGACTCGGACTGTCAACTCACTGATTTGGGCATTCTTTACAAGGTTGACCAACTCCTGCAAAAGTTCCATGTTCAACTCCATGCTATTCACCGCCTTCAAGACTGTTTTCGCCGCTGCAAGTATAGCACCGCTTTGACCTGCCCTTCGTTGCTGCCATCACTTTTGCTCCTGACTTTGCTGCCTTTGAACTTGCTCGGCAAAATTGAGCCTTAAGTTCGCCAACATCGTCCTGAGCGAATCGTATTCCCGCTCACTGACCCAATCGCGCAGCATCTCAATCAGCAAGGCAATGGTGTCAATGGCAAGCCGAGCCTGCTTGAAATCTGGCTCAATTTGCTTCGTGACCGGGTTGATGTGTAGCCCTATCTTCTGCCATGCCAACTCGGACAAGACGCTTATGCTGAACAAGATGGCTTGTGGCACATCAATCACGACGGCTTGCTGTTGCCCCGATTGCTCAGGCGATTGGGCTTGAGTTGCCTGCTCCGATGCTTGCCTTTCCTGCTCCGCCATCCCGCAACACCTCCGCGAAACCACTTGCTGTTGCGTGTAGGCGTGCAAGCGCACAAGCGTTCAAAGAGTGTGGGGATTTCCCTTCCGAACCCGCAACGCTCAACCCTCAACGAGCAACTTGCTTCTTAGTCGTGCCAAATTTTTCGGCGGTCGCTTTTGCACGATGATTTTAGCATCAACGCTGCGCTTGGGACAAGGGGGAATGGAGATGCACAAAAGTCTTTGGGCTCTTTGGGCAATAGGCGTTGTCGCTTCCGTCATCGCTGCCGGTTGGAGATGGCAAATTGAGCGGCAATACAGAACCGTTGCCTTGGTGGTTGACGGAAACGAAATCAGAACATTGCAGGTCCTGACAGGCAAGCCTCTTGGCAGTGTCCTGAAAGACCTGAGAGACTTCGGTGCGACGGCTGTATCTGTTTCCGCCGAATTGCTTTCGGATTGGGTCAGCAAGGGAAAAGTCAAAGTTGAGGGCAGCGCCATCGTGTCTGAACGAGTTGAGGACTTGGAACGAATTCGTCGGTCAATTCAGCGACAATTCGGCACACCCTTGCCCGAACTTGAAAAGCGGGAAACTGGATGGGCGCTTCTCGTCCCTTCCCTTGACTACCTTTCAGCCCCGCTCTTCATCGGTTTGGACAGAGAAATTGCCAACGCTGCTCATAAAGTTGGTCTTGCAGTGGTCGCTCGCCTACCTAACCCTTCAGGCTTGACGGAAAACGGGTTGCGATTTTGGGTGGACGAAATAAGGAGCGTCAAAGCGTTCGCCGTTGTCTTTGAAGGCGAGGAAGTGCTCGGCTACAGGACGATGCTTTCGCAAGTCGCTGAAGCGCTTCGCCAAACATATTGTCAAGTCGGCATCGTTGAACTTGTCTCGCAAAGAGGGGACAAAGCGCTGGCAGCGATGCTCCCAGAAAGGGTCATCAGGGTTCACAGCATAAGTGCTCGCGAGTTGGTCAACTTCTCTCAATCCGAACTCGTTGACCGATTTGTCAGGGCTGTCAGGGAGCGAAACATCAGGCTCTGCTACATCCGCTTCCCGTTCCACCTGAAGGGCGAACCGCTTGATGTCGCGAGGGAGTATCTGTCAACTTTGAGGCGAGAGTTGGAGCACAAAGGTTTTTCAATAGGCATACCTTTGCCTTTGCCGGGCGTTAGTTGCCCGATTGGGCTTTGGTTGTTGGTGAGTTTGGGCGCCCTGACAACAGGCATCGCTTTCCTTTGCCTTTTCATCCCACTCTCTCCAGCACAACAGTTTGGGTTGACAGTCGTGGGAACAGCCTTTGGAGTGGCTTTGTGGTTCTTCCACCCGCTTTGGGCAGGGCGGCTGTTCGCTTTGGGTGTCGCAATTGTTGCCCCAGTCTTGGCGATTTGGTTCGGAGCAAAGCAAACTTTGCGAAGCGGTCCAAGATGGCAGAGAGCCACAATCGGGATTGCGACATGCTTGGGTTTGACCCTCGCTTGCGGGTTCATTGAAGCGGCAGCAATGTTTGACCATCGCTTCTGGCTCAAAATCAGCGAATTCGTGGGCGTCAAGGTCTCCCAACTCCTGCCCTTCCTAATCCTCGTCGCGATGGTGGCATCGCAGTGGATGGACACTGCCGAACTGGATTTCCGTGAGCGATACCAAATTGCCCGCAGTAACTTCCAATCGTTCTTTGAAACCCCGGTCCGATGGGGGCAAGCGATTGGTTTGCTTATCCTTCTTGCGCTCGTCGCTTATTGGCTGATGCGGACAGGCAACGAACCGGGGCTCGGGGTTCCTGTTTGGGAACTGAAGTTGAGGGCTGCTATTGAAGACCTTTTGGGAATTCGCCCCCGCTTCAAAGAATTTCTGCTCGGTCACCCCATCTTGGTGCTTGCCTTCTTCTTTTTGGCTGGAACTCACTTGGAGGCGAAAATTGGTCAGTGGCTGATGGTGCCTGCGGTCATCGGTTTGGCTTCCATGATGAACACATTCAGCCACGCCCATACGCCCATAGTTTTGTCGCTTCTGAGGACAGTGCATGGGATTTGGCTCGGCATCATCATCGGCGTTTTGCTCGTTTTTGCCCTGAAGTGGTTCTCCGCAGCCCGTGACCGCAGGCAGAGCGTTGCTGCTGCCAGATAATCGCCAAACCCAGCAAAGTCAATTCAGGGTTGATCTCGTCAATCACTCCTGTCAAGGGTGCAATCAAGTGAGCCAACCCGCCCGTCGCTATGACTTTCGCTTCGCCGAGTTCAGTCTTGAAGCGAGCCACCAACTCCTTGACGAGACCGACATAACCAAAGACTAAGCCTGACTGGATGCTTTCAACAGTTGAGCGTCCGATTGCCTGCTTCGGGCTGTTCAAAGCCACTCGCGGGAGTTGAGCGGTTCGTTGGAACAGCGCTTCGGCAGCCATCGTTATTCCCGGCGCAATTGCCCCGCCCAAGTAAGTTCCGCTTCGGTCAATGGCATCAAAAGTCGTTGCCGTCCCGAAATCAACGACAATGCACGGAGTTCCGTAAAGGTGGAGTGCAGCGACGGCATTCACCAACCGGTCAGCGCCTACGGCTTCCGGCGGTTGGTAAGCATTGCGGATGCCTAAATCAAGTGCACCCGTAACAATGAGGGGTTTAACGCCGAAAAATCGTTCCGACATTTCAACGACGCTTGTGGTCACAGGTGGCACGACGCTGCACAACGCGACCGCATTGACTTCGCTTACTTGACAGTTTTGCCAAGCCAAGAAATCGCGCACTGCGCCGAAGTGCTCTTCAGCGGTTCGCCCGATTTCAGTCCTAATTCGCCAAGTCCCCAGCAGGGACGGGCAAGGGAGTGAAGTGACAGGACAGGGAAAAACTCGTTTGGTGTCGAAAAGCCCCATCGTTATGTTCGTGTTGCCGATGTCAAAAGCCAAAAGTTTCATCCCCGAAACCTCCCAGAATTTGGCTTGACCCTTGCTATTCTGCCGCAAGTTGAGCGGTCAAGTTCCCAAGCGCCTAAAATTTTTGCGTGGAAGCGAACAAGGGCGAAGGAGGGCGAGATCGTGAACGAGCGAGTTGAAACGCCGTTCCCAAAAGGTTGCAGGGCGGCAGTTTCTTTGACTTTTGATGACGGCTTGAAGTCCCAACTGGAGGTTGCAGTGCCGCTTTTGAACGACCGAGGTTTGCGGGCGACTTTTTACCTGAACCCGCGAGGGACGACACCTGAAAGCGACGATTGGCGGGAGCGCTGGTCAGCGTGGGAAAAGGTCGCCGAACAAGGGCATGAGTTGGGAAACCATTCGCTGACCCATCCCTGAAGCCGTGCCTTCGGCGACCAGTTGGTCGCCCGATGCTTGGAGACGATGACGCTGCAAGACATTGAAGCCGATGTTTTGGAAGCAGAAAAGCGGCTGCGGGAATTAACGGGCATCAGCGTTCGCTCGTTCGCCTATCCCTGCTACCAAGATTTCGTTGGCAGCGGACCGACCCGCCAAAGTTATGTGCCCGTCATAGCCAAACATTTCGTCGCCGCTCGCGGCGGTGGCGAATATCCCGACAATCACCCGCTCACTTGCGACCTGCACTACCTTTGGTCGCTCAAGGCGGAATACTTGCGGGGTGCTGAGTTAATTGGTTGGGTTGAATGGACAGCCCAAAGGGGTCGGTGGCTAATCTTCACCTTTCACGGCGTTGATGAGGGACATTTGCCCATCTCGCGGCAAGCCTTGACCGAGTTGTGCAATTACCTTACCCATCGCAAAGACATTTGGGTTGCGCCCGTCGTTGAAGTGGCGCAACGCATCACCGCTTGGCGGCAAAATAGTTTGCAGTTTTGAGCGGACAAACTTGGGAAGAGGTGATGAGTCATGGCGAAGCGGAAGGTGGTCGCTGAAGATTTGCTCGCAATAAAACTCGTCGGCGACCCACAAGTGAGCCCCGATGGGTCAAAATGCGTCTTCACCGTCAAAACGATTGACGGCGAAAAGAACCGATACCTTTCGCATTTGTGGATGGCAGATTTGACCAACGGCGAGGTGCGCCAATTCACCTTCGGCGAAGTGAGCGATTCCGCTCCCCGTTGGTCACCTGATGGCACGCAGATTGCTTTTGTGCGCACCGACTTACGAGAGAAGCGCTCGCAAATTTGGCTGATTCGCGCCGACGGTGGTGAAGCGTGGCAGTTGACGAAGTTGGACGAGGGCAGCATCGGCGAACCCGTTTGGTCGCCCGACGGCAGCAAAATTGCTTTCACCTTCCGACCGACTCATCCCGACTGGACGCAGGAAGCGAGAAAGAAACGGCAAGAGACAGGCAAGTCCAATCCGCCACGCGTCATCACGAGGCTGTTTTATCGGCTGGATGGCTTTGGCTTTTTGGACATGCGCCAACACATTTGGGTCTGCGATGTGCGAACAGGTGAAGCGAAGCAAATTACCGATGGCGACTATGACGACTACTCGCCTGCATGGTCGCCCGATGGGAGCAAAATCGCCTTCGTCTCCAACCGCAGCGATGACCCTGAGGAAAAGCCCTACGAGGTTGACATTTGGCTCGTTTCGCCTGAGGGCGGCGAATTGACCAAAGTCCCGACACCGACAGGTTACAAGGGCAACATCGCTTGGTCGCCCAACGGCGAATGGCTCGCTTATGTCGGGCACGAGAGCAAGGACGACCCATGGGTGCCGCGCAACGACAAAGTTTGGGTCGTCAACCCGAACACGGGCGAGGTGCGATGCTTGACAGAAACTTTGGATCGGGATGTCGGCAATGCAACCCTTAGCGACATGCGGGAAGCCTTTACGGGCGGGGGGAGACCAGTTTGGAGTCCCGAAAGCGACCGCGTTTTCTTTACTGTCAGCGACAGAGGCAACTGCCACCTTTACACCGCCAACTTGCAAGGCGAATGGCAACCGTTGACAGAAGGTGCGATGGACATCTATGCCTTCAATGCCGATAGAAACGCTTCGGTTTTCGTGCTGGCTATCAGCAAGCCGACGATGCCCGGTGAACTGTTCGTGCTGCGGCTGGAAACTGCCAGCACCGCTGTTGTTACGGAACTTCGGCAACTCACTCGCCTGAATGCCGACTGGCTGGACAAGGTGCAACTGAGCGAACCTGAGGAAGTTTGGTTTGACAGTTTTGACGGCACGAAAATTCAAGGTTGGCTACTCAAGCCGCCCGACTTTGACCCGACGAAACGCTACCCGTTGCTGCTTTACATTCACGGCGGTCCGCACGCCCAATACGGCAACACCTTCTTCCACGAATTTCAACTGCACGCCGCTCGTGGCTACATCGTCTTTTACACGAACCCGCGCGGGAGCATGGGCTATGAGGAAACTTTCGCCGCCATCATTCGGGGCAACTGGGGCGATGTGGACTTCAAGGACATCATGGCAGCGGCAGATTTTGCGGCGTCGTTGCCCTATGTTGACGAGAGCCGAATGGCGGTGGCGGGTGGCAGTTATGGCGGCTACATGACCAACTGGATTGTCACCCACACCGACCGCTTCCGTTGCGCCATCACTGACCGAAGTGTCGTGGATTTGGTGAGCATGGCTGGCACGAGCGATTTTCCCTTCAAGCCCGACGGTTACTGGGAAGGCAACTTCTGGGACCGACCAGAAAAGTTATGGGAACAATCGCCCCTGCGCTATGTCGCCAATGTGAAAACGCCGCTGCTCATTATCCACAGTGAAGGCGACTTGCGTTGTCCCATAGGGCAAGCAGAGGAGTTGTTTGCGGCGCTCAAGCGGCTCAAAAAGGAAGTCATTTTCGTCCGCTACCCGCAAGAGACCAGTCACGGTTTGAGCCGCAGCGGTCCGCCCGATTTGCGCATTGACCGCCTGAACCGCATTTGCGAATGGCTGGACAAGTGGTGCCGGTGACAAATTGGGTAAGTGCCGTAGCGACAAGGAGGAGAGCGCCATGAAAGTTTTGCTCATTCCAATCCCGGACGAGTTGCCACAAATGCTTAAAATGTCCGACGAAGAGTTCCAAGCAGAAGCGAGGATGCTGTTGGCGGTGAAACTTTACGAGATGGGCAAGGTGACGGCAGGAATAGCAGCAAAAATCGCTGGCGTTGATAGGTTGACTTTTCTGTCTCTTCTCTCACGCTATGGTGTTCCCGCCATCAATTTACGGGGCGATGAGGTGAGCGGGGAGATAGAGGCGGCGAAGGAGTTGATCGGCTCGTGAGGCGATGTGTGGTTGACGCCGCCCCAATCATCTTTCTGGCAAAGTTGGGGCACTTGGAATTCTTACGCCTAAACGCAGAAGAAGTCTTAGTGCCAACAGAGGTGCTCAAAGAAATCGCAGCGAAGCAAGACGAGGCAACAGAAGAGGTGAGCAAGCGTTTAGGAGATTGGCTAAAAAATTGCGAAGTTGTGCGCTCCGACTTGATGCGATTCTTGATAGACATGGACGAAGGCGAAAGGGCAGTATTGGCACAAGCGTTGCAGGAAGGAATTGATAGCGTGGTTCTTGATGATATGGAGGCAAGACGCATTGCCCGAAGGCTTGGGTTGAAACCCATCGGAACTGTCGGGCTTCTCATCGTCGCTCGACAGAGGGGATTGATTGGTTCGCTAAAAACGGAATTGGACAGGTTGAAGGCATTAGGCTTCTGGCTTTCTGAAGAACTTTACTGCGAAGCGTTGAAGGCTGTCGGAGAGGGTGATTTGCTCTAAGAGAGATTGACCGCCTGAACCGCATTTGCGAATGGCTGGACAAATGGTGCCGCACTTCCTGAACCAAGCCCGATGTTGGAGTGGCTAATAGCCACGACATTCGTAGCAGCGACGGACGGCACTGTGAGGCTGTCGGGCAAGGTGAGGGCAATGGGACGCCATTTACTCCTTTGGGTCATTGTCGGCGTCATCGGGCTGACGGCGTTCCTTCGCCTTTACCCGTCGGCGTTTCCTGAAGCGAGCATTGATTTCCGCATCCGCCATCAGGAAGCGCTCCGACAAGGCGCTCAAGCCCTGCAACGGTTGGGAGCGCCCGATTTGTCAAGGGGCTACATCGCAGCGGTGGACTTTGTTTGGAGCGAGACGGCGAAGCGCTACTTGGAGAAGACGATGGGGTTAGAGGCAGCGAACGAGGTGATGAGGGAGATTGCCCTTTGGCAATACCACTGCCGCTGGGTGCGAACGGGTGACCGACACATCTATGAAGCGGGCGTCACTACCGACGGGCGTGTCATTTGGGTGAACATCCGTTTGCCCGAAGAAGCGACGGGAGCAAAGTTATCGGAGCAGCAAGCCCGCATCATCGCCGAGAAGTTCTTGCAGGAGCGGTTGCAGGTGGACTTGACTCAATGGCGGTTCATTAGCGCCGTTCAAGACAAATTGCCCCATCGCCTTGATTACTCCTTCGTTTACGAGCATCGCCAGAAATGGTTTCCTCCGACGCAAAAAGACGCTGCGACCTTTCGGCTTTGGGCGCGGGTGAGTGGCGACAAGGTGACGGGCTATCACATGGGCTACTTGTATGTGCCTGAGTGGTGGCGATTTGAGGAAAGTCGGAAGCAAACGCAACGGGCGGTCTTGATGACGGTTTTCAGGGTCGCTCATGGGCTTTTGTTTCTGGCGTTGCTGATTTACCTTATCGTCCTCGGCGTCCGTCGCGAAGCCCTCCTTTTTCGGATGGGTGGGTTAGTTGGCGGTCTCTTGGCGTTGCTTTTCGTCGTGACAGGTTTGAACTTTGCTTCCCTTTGGTGGCTTCGCTATGACCCTGCCCAACCCATCGGCACTTTCCTTGCGTTCACTTTCGTCGCCCTGCTCATTGGCGGGTTAGTGCAAGGATTTCAAGGTGGGCTCTTTGCCTTGATGGGCGAACAACTTTCGCGGGATGCACCACCTGCTGGCGTCCCGATGAGCGTGTTAGTGCGACCTGCTTTCTGGAAGACGAAGGAAGCCATCGTCGCTTTGCTGGTCGGTTTTTGTCTTGGGATGGCAAACTTGGGTTATGTGACGGTTTTTTACTGGCTCGGTCGGAAAGTCGGCGTTTGGACGCCGTTGGACATCCCTTACACCGATGCCGTCGTCACGCCCTTGCCTTTCCTCGTCCCACTCTTTGTCGGCATGGAACCAGCCTTGACGGAAGAGTTGTTTTTCCGCCTCGCCACCCCTTACTTGCTCTGGCGCTGGACGAAGCGATGGTGGCTTTCGGCGATAGTGCCCGGCATCGTTTGGGCTTTTTTGCATGTGGGCTATCCACCCGAACCTGCTTTCACGCGCGGGTTGGAGTTGACCATCGTGGCGATCGTTTATGCTTGGACGATGCAGCGTTACGGTTTCCTTGCACCTGTCATCGCCCACTAAACTTACAATGCCACCCTCAACGCCCAATTGCTGCTGCGTGCCGACGAACCGTTCCTTCGCCTTTCGGGCTTCATCGCTGTCGGCGGTCTCTTACTGCTTTTTCTCCCAGCAACTGTCACCTTTTTGCGGCATCGTCAGTTGCCTTCCGCTGCCGAAGTTCCGCCCCTTGCACCCACGCCTGTGCCTCAACCTGTCCTTGAACCTGTCCCTTACGCTACCTATCAACCCATCGGTCGCAAAACTTGGCTGGCACTCATCGCCCTTTCCGCTTTGGGTTTTGCGTCAGGCTTCTTTTCCGACCAACACTTCAACTCGGTGGCGCTGATGGAAGTCAACCGCAAGGAAGCCATCGCTATTGCCACCGATTTTTTGCGGCGGAAAGGAGTGCCCACTGAGCGCTATCGCATCGCTGCCATATTGGTCGCCGATGTGAATGAAAACGATGACGAAGCAGCCTACTTGCTGGAGCACGCCGACAAGGAAACGCTTTATCGCTTTTGGCGGGAAGAGCAATCGCCCGTTTATTGGGAGGTGCGCTTCTTCCGTCCGTTGGAGCGAGAGGAGTGGGAAGTAGCGGTCAACCCGCAAGGGCGCGTCATGCACTTTTCCCATCTTTTGCCTGAGGAAGCGAAAGGAGCGAAATTGGCACAAAAGGAAGCCCTTCAATTTGCCGAAACTTTCCTGCGCCATGAGTTGGGCGGAAAGTTGAACGAGTGGCGGTTGGTGGAAACTGACCACCTTGACCGACCGAACCGACGGGACTGGCGCTTTATCTACGAGCATAAAACCCGCCGCATCGGAGACGCTCCCTTGCGCATGCAAGTGACGGTCAAGGGCGAGGAAGTTGAAGGCATTTGGCGCTGGTGGGAGGTGCCTGAAGCGTGGGATTTTGAGCGGGAGCAGTTTGAGGCTTGGACAAGTTTGGTCGCCATCTATTTGCTGGTTTTGCTCATCGCCGCAGGGGTTTTTGTTGCCTTTTGGGAATGGCGGGAGGGGACGATGGGTTTCCATTTGCCTTTGGGACTCAAGGTCGGTTTGCCCTTCACCTTCCTCGCTGCCCTTCAGATGCTCAACGGGACAGCCAACTTCTGGTCATCCTACCCGACCAGTTTGCCGCCCATAGCGTGGCTGTTCATCATGGTCTTGCGGGATGGGCTTTTACTGGTCGTGATTGCCCTTATCGTCACAGGCTTTGTTGGCAGTTTTGAACCCAATTTGATGGTGAAACGCTTGCCTGAGATGGTGCCTTTGTCGGTCTGGCTGAGCCGAAGGCGCAATGATCCCGAACTGGCGGCGACCGCCCTTCGCCATCCCGCCGCTTTTCGTGATGCCATCGCCTTCGGTTACCTTGCCAGTTTCGCCTCTTGGCACTTGTTCAACGAGACGACATTGAATGCCTTGCTCCTGCGAAGCAGTTGGCTTCCCTTCGTGGACTATTTGGCTTGGACGGCTTGGGCGACGCTGCTGCTCCTTTTGTATGGCATCGCTTTTGCGGGCATATATCGCCGCTACATCCGAATGCCTCAACGCCTTTTCATTCTCTTGCTGCTTCTCCTGCCCGTCGGTTTGATCGGCACTCATTCGACGACGGAAGCGCTCAAACAATTCGCTGAATGGACAGCCAGTTTGTTCATCACAGCGGCGCTCCTTTACTGGCTGGGTCGGTTCGTCCTTCGCCACAACCTTTATGCTTGGGCTTTGGGCATCGCCTTGCCAATGCTTTTGTCTATCAGCGTTCACCTGCTTCAAGCACCCGATGTGTTTTGGAAGGCACAAGCGATTCCGTTGCTTGCCCTTTACGCTTTGCCTGCCCTTTGGTGGCTGTGGCGCTGCTATAAGTTGCGCATTTGAGGTTGCCTCCTCTGTCATGTCTAATGCTGCACCGCTAATCTTTTTAGCGAGTTCGCAAGTTGCAGGTTGTTGGGTTGCAAACTGCATTAACCTAAGCACAACGCGCAACCCTTAAAATCTTGCAGGAGGTCCAACAGCATGGCAGAACGGACGGGTAATGTTTTGAAGCAGATTGAAAGGCTGAGGCGAAGACCGGTGAGGTTGCGGGAGACAAGCATAACGATGACTCACGGCGCTGGCGGGAAGGCTACCCATGACCTAATCGTCGCGATTTTTCTGGAAGCCTTCAGAAACCCGTTCCTTGAAAGACTTGACGACCAAGCGACTTTTGAACTCAACGGTGTGAGACTTGCCTTCACAACTGACGCCTTCACCGTTCACCCGCTTTTCTTCCCGGGAGGCGACATAGGTTGCCTTTCCGTTCACGGCACGATTAACGACTTGGCAACTGCGGGAGCAAGACCTTTGTTCCTCGCCGCCGCTTTCGTGCTTGAGGAAGGGTTCCCCATTGATGATTTGAAACGCATCGTGGACTCAATGGCGAAAGCGGCTGAGAGGTGCAATGTCCAAATCGTGACAGGCGACACGAAGACAGTCCAACGGGGCAAAGGCGACGGCGTTTACATCGTGACGACGGGAATTGGAGTCGTTGAGCACCCGGTTAACTTGTCAATAGCCAACGCTCGTCCGGGAGACAAGGTGATTCTGTCGGGAACAATCGGCGAACATGGAATCGCAGTAATGATGGCTCGCGGCAATTTGGATTTTGAAGCGGACATTCAAAGCGACACCGCACCTTTGTGGGACATGGTTGAAAGCGTCTTGAAGGTTTGTCCGAGGGTTCGTTGCATGCGTGACCCGACTCGAGGCGGCGTCGCTACAGTCTTGAACGAAATCGCACAAGCATCACAAGTTTGTATCCGCGTTTTTGACGAAACTGTCCCCGTTAGACCGGAAGTGCGAGGCGCTTGCGAGATTCTGGGCATTGACCCGCTCTATGTCGCCAACGAAGGCAAGATGGTCTTTATCGTCCCACCCGAAGACGCCGAAATAGTCCTTGAAACTGTCAAGCAACACCCACTTGGGAAGGACGCAGCAATCATCGGTCAAGTTGAGGAAGAACCTGCAGGCATAGTTTTGCTTGAGACGGGAATCGGAGGTGCTCGCGTGCTTGACATGCTCACGGGTGACCCGCTGCCGAGAATTTGCTAATCTTTCGGGACGAGGGGCGTGGGACGAGGGACGGAAAGGAGGAAAGTAGCGCAATGCTGGAGCGAATCCGCACATACTTATCCTTCGTCAAGTTTGAGCATGCCGTTTTCGCTTTGCCCTTTGCTTTGACATCGGCTTGGGTTTGCTCGGGAGGGATTCCGCCTTTGAGGGAACTGGCTTGGATTATCGTTGCGGTCATCGCTGCCCGCTCTGCCGCAATGGGTTTCAACCGCATCGTTGATTTGGAGTTCGACAAACTCAACCCGCGCACGAGAAACAGGGAGTTGCCGACAGGGAAATTGACGCTGACTCAGGCTTGGCTTTTTGTAATTGTTTCCGCAGCGATTTTTGTTTTCGCAGCATACCAACTCAACTGGCTTGCTTTCTGGCTTTCGTTTCCCACATTGGCTTGGCTCTTCAGCTACTCTTACACGAAGCGCTTCACCGATTGGTCACACCTGTGGCTCGGTTCAGCCTTAGGGATTGCGCCCGTTGGTGCATGGGTTGCCCTTAAAGGCACGATTGAGTTGCCACCAATTTTGCTGATGATGGCTGTGACTTGTTGGGTCGCTGGCTTTGACATCATCTACGCAACCCTTGACGAGGAGTTTGACCACAAAATTGGGCTTCACTCCCTTGTGGTCCGATACGGAGCAAGGAAAGCCCTTTGGGTGTCGCGGGTCCTACACTGTTTTTTCCTGCTCGCACTGGCTGCTTTTGGGTGGGTGGTTAAGTTGGGCATCGTTTTCTGGATGGCTTGGCTTTTCATTGTCGGGTTCATCTCATATGAGCACTCAATCGCTGAGCCCGGTGACCCGAGGAAGGTCAACACGGCATTCTTTACCGTCAACGGCATCATCAGCATCTTGCTTTTCATAGCGACCGCACTTGACATCGCCTTGCGGTGATAGTTGAAGGAAACCCCGAACTGTAAATTTTCCGGCTGCGTCAAAATACTCTGAACCAAGCCCCCGAATGAGCGAGAAAGGAGCGTGAGGTGATGTCGTTGTTGAGGAAAGTAACGATTGCTTGCGGATTAGGGGGGATGGTCATGGCTGCAGTCGCTGCAGGGCTTGGAGGAATGGCTTGTCAAGAGGGGACGAGGTTGAGGTTAACTTTGCAACCTGAGAAGGTCATCAGCCGCATTGACGAGAAAATTTACGGGCACTTCCTTGAGCACATTTACCACTCCGTTCACGGTGGCTTGTGGGGCGAGATGGTCTGGAACCGCAGTTTTGAGGAGTTGACGGGTGGCGTTTGGAGAGTCGAAGGTGGTGAACTCATTCAAGAGGTTGCCAACAACCCCGATGTCAGGTTGACCTTCGGTGACCCCAACTGGAGCGACTACGAGATTTCTCTGGAAGCACAAAAAATCAGCGGTCGCGAAGGCTTCCTGATTTTGTTCCGGGCGAAAAGCGAGCGCGACTTTTACTGGATCAACATCGGAGGCTGGGGCAACACTGCCACCGCTGTCGAGCGAAGCAACGATAACCGCAGAAAGGTTATTTCACCGTGGCGACCCACGCGGATTGAGGAAGGGCGTTGGTATAAGATCCGCGTTAGGTGTCAAGGGCGACGGATTCAGGCTTGGCTTGATGACCAGTTGCTTTTGGACTTCACTGACAACAGTGAAAATGCCCATTTGACAGGTAAGGTCGGGGTTGGAACCTGGCTGACGCGGGCAAAGTTCAGGAACATCAAAGTGACGGCATTGGACGGGAAGGTTTTGTTTGAAGGGTTGCCGGAAGTCCCCAAGCATACGACAGCCCGTTATTGGCAAGCCTTTGGGCAAGGCGAAGTCTATGTAACGGGCGAGAACCCGCTCAACAGCAACTTGTGCCAATTCATCGCTTCCAATGCAGGCGAAACAGGCGTCAGGCAATCGCCCCTTTGCATTCGAGCAGGAGAAGTTTACCAAGGCTCAGTTTGGGTGAGAGGGGAAGCGCCTAAGGGTTTGGTCGTAAGGCTTAAAGACGGGGACAAAGTGATTGCAGAGCAAAAGTTGCCTGCACCGACGAGGGAGTGGAAGGAATACCCGATTGAGTTCAAGCCGGCAGAGACCGCCGAAAGTGCAACCCTTGAAATCGCTGCGATTGCGCCTGCCCGCGTGTGGATTGACCAAGTGAGCCTAATGTCGGAGAGCAGTAAAAGGACGGGAGGGTTCCGACCTGATTTGCTGGAAGCCTTGAAGGCACTGCGACCTGCGGCAATTCGTTGGCCAGGCGGTTGCTTTGCGTCTGCTTACCGCTGGAAGGACGGCATAGGTCCGCAGCATAAACGACGGGTCTACCCACTCCATATCTGGGATGACCTTGAAGTTAACGCTTTCGGGACAGATGAGTTCATCCGACTGTGCCGAGCGGTTGGGGCGGAGCCAATCATCGTCATCAACATCGGCACAAAGGCATGGAACGGTCCAGACGCAAACGAAGAGGAGTTCCTCCAAGACGCAATGGACTGGGTTGAATACTGTAACGGACCGACAACTTCTCGTTGGGGTAGCGTGAGAGCAGCCAACGGTCATCCTGAACCATACAATGTCAAGTTCTGGGAGATTGACAACGAGACTTGGCACATGGGACCTGAAGCCTACGCTGAAGCCATCCGCAAGTTCGTTCCAGCCCTCAAGAAAGTTGACCCGAACATCAAAATCATCGCATGCGGCAGCGGGGGTTACGGTTGGGGTGCTTTGCGCTGGAACAGAATTGTCATTGAGCGTTGCGCCGATTTGATTGACTACCTGAGCATCCACCACTATGAGGACCCTAACCGTTTCGCTGAAGGACCTTACGATTATGAACGCTTCTTCCGTGAGACGGCGAAGATAATTGCAAATTCGCGCAATCCAAACATCAAGTTGTTCGTTTCCGAGTGGAACGCTCAAAGCACCGACTGGAGGACAGGTTTGTATGCCGGCGGGTTGCTTAACGCTTTTGAGCGGTGCGCTGACATCGTTGAGATTGCTTCACCAGCCTTGCTGATGCGACATTGGTGGTCAGGTGCCCGTCCGGGTGGTTGGCGCGAATGGGATAACGCCTTCATCAACTTTGACCACAGGACTTGGTTCCCGGCACCAAACTATGTCGTGATGAAGTTGTGGCGCGAACACTACGCGCCGTTCCTAATCGGGATGGAAGGGGAAACAAAGCCACTGAACGCTGTCGCCACCAAGTCAGCCGACGGCAAGACACTTTACTTCAAGGCTGTTAACCCCACTCAGCAGTCAGTCCAAGTGGAACTGGTTGTCGAAGGCAATAACACTGTCAAGAGCGCATCGATGCAAGTAATAGCGCCCGGCGACCTCCATGCCCGCAACACCTTAGAGGAACCCAACCTGGTTCGTCCAGAACCTGCAGAGGTGCAATTTAATTCCCACACCGTCAAGTTCGCCCTTCCGCCCTACTCGGCAGGTGTCGTGACGATCAACCTTCAATAGTTGCCAGTTAAGGCTTTCGGTTAGGGGCTCGGTTCAGAGGAATTAGGGGGCGCTGTCAGTTTTTTCGAGAACCCCGAATCAGCGCTAAAATCGTTGAGGCGCGAATTTGCGGAGAAAGGAGTGATGGGCGATGAAGAAGGCGATTTGTCTGGGAAGTGTGGTGCCAAGGTGGGATTTGGAAAGGCGGATCGCTCTCATCAAAGAAGCAGGATACGACGGCTTTGAATCGCATCATCCGGGCAGCGAGGACGAGGCGAAGCAAATCAAGGCTTTGGCGGAAAAGTATGGTCTCGTTGTCCACAGCCTGATGGGTGGAACTCACTGGCAATTCCCTCTGTCAGCCCCCGACCCAGAAACGCGAAAGAAGGGCATCGAAGGAATTGAGCAAGCGCTCAACTTCGCTGCAATCATGGGGGCAGAAGGCGTCCTCGTCGTCCCAGCGGTCGTCAACGAGGCAACGGACTACAAAACTGCTTGGGAACTTTCAATGCAATCGTTGCAGCAACTCATCCCGGTCGCAAAAAGGCTTGGGGTGCAGATTTGGATTGAGAATGTCTGGAACCGCTTTTTGCTTTCGCCCCTTGAGTTCGCTGCATACATTGACGAGTTGAACGCTAAGGCGAATTCGGACGGAGATGGCATCGTTGGCGCTTACTTTGATGTGGGCAACATACTTGCCTACGGGTTCCCGCAGCATTGGATTCGGCTGCTTGGGAAGCGCATCAAGCGAATCCATGTCAAAGACTTTCGCGTTGGCGAGCATCGGTTCGTCTATCTGCTCCAAGGCGATGTCAATTGGCGGGAAGTGATGGCGGCATTGAAGGAAATCGGCTACGACGGTTGGATCACAGCCGAACTGCCGCCTTACCCTCATGCGCCCGACCAGATGGTCAGGGACACAGCCCAACACCTTGACCGCATCATCAAGGGAGAAATTTGAGGCATCAGCCACACTTGAACTTAAGCCTAACCCGTGTCAAAATGAAGCGACGGTTCGTTGCCAAGAACTGTGTCAATTTGCCAAGTGCTAATGACGGACAAGCCCGACACAAGACGACGGAGGTGCAATCTGCATGGTTGAAACTGCACCGTTGCTGGAAGTCCATCCCGGCATGAGACCTTTGCCTGACAGGGTTGGTCGGATCGTGCAAATCATGGGTGTCGTTGTCGATGTCCAGTTTCCTAACGGAAAAGTTCCGGATGTCCTGAACGCACTTATTGTCGCTGACCCAACCCGCAAGCCCCCTTTAGTTCTTGAAGTTCAACAGCACCTTGGGGATGATATCGTTCGGACAGTTGCGATGGACTTCACCGATGGGCTAAAGCGCGGCATGCTCGTTTACGATACTGGCGGACCAATTAAAGTTCCTGTCGGCGAAGGAACTTTAGGACGGCTCTTTGATGTATGTGGCAATCCCATTGACGAATTAGGGGAAGTGAGAGCCGACGAGTATTGGCCAATCCACAGACCTGCCCCATCCTTTGAAGAGCAGGGAACGGTTTCAGAGCAACTGGAAACGGGAATCAAAGTCATGGACTTGCTCGTCCCCTTCCCACGAGGCGGGAAAATCGGTTTGTTCGGGGGCGCCGGTGTCGGCAAGACTGTCCTTCTGATGGAACTCATCCACAATGTCGCAAAGGCTCACGGCGGAATTTCAGTTTTCGGCGGTGTGGGCGAACGGACTCGCGAAGGCAATGACCTTTGGCTTGAAATGAAACACTCAGGTGTCATCAGCAGGACAATCCTCGTTTTCGGGCAAATGAACGAACCACCGGGCGCAAGGCTTAGGGTCGGCTTGACTGCCCTAACGATGGCTGAATACTGGCGCGATGTCAAGGGCATGGATGTCTTGCTTTTCATCGACAACATCTTCAGGTTCGCACAAGCGGGGACGGAAGTTTCGTCGTTGCTCGGTCGCATGCCGTCGGCAGTCGGATACCAGCCAACTTTAGGCACGGAAATGGCTCAGTTGCAGGAACGCATCACAACGACGAAGCGCGGCTCAATCACCAGCGTGCAGGCAATTTATGTCCCCGCCGATGACATCACCGACCCAGCACCTGCGACCACATTCGCCCACCTTGACGGAACCATCGTCCTTGAACGCAGGTTGTTTGAAAGGGCTATCTACCCAGCCGTTGACCCATTGGCTTCAACTTCCCGCATCCTTGACCCCCGTTTCGTCGGCGAGGAGCACTTCCGCATCGCTCGCGAGGTCCAAAGGATTTTGCAGCGATACAACGAGTTGCAAGACATTATCGCCATCTTGGGCATGGAGGAGTTGAGCGACGAAGACAAACTCATCGTCCATCGGGCTCGCAGGCTGCAACTTTTCCTGAGCCAACCCTTCCATGTCGCCGAAGTCTTCACTGGTCGTCCCGGCGTTTATGTGCCGTTAGAAGAGACCCTTCGCGGCTTTGACGAAATCCTGCAAGGCAAATGGGACCACTTGCCCGAAAGCGCCTTCCACTTGGTCGGAACCATTGACGAAGCAGTTGAGAAAGCAAGGCAAATGGGAGCGAAGGTTTAGCCTTTCGTTGCGGGTCATGAGTTGAGCGTTGCGCGTTTGAACGGAAAAATGCAACTCGCAGCGCAATTAGGAGGCGAGTGAGTATGGAGCGGAAGGAATGCGTTCAGCACCCAGAAATCCTCAAATCGCACCCATTTCGACTCTTCATCGACGGCGAATGGACGGACGGGAGCAGCGGCAAAACTCGTCCAGTAATCAACCCAGCAACGGAAGAAGTCATTGTGGAAGTGCCCGATGCATCGCCTGAAGATGTCAAGCGAGCCATTGATGCCGCTGCAAGAGCGTTTCGCCAATGGTCAAGGATGACGGCATACGAACGAGCCGCAATTTTGAAAAAGGCTGCCGACCTCATTCGGGAGCGGCAGGAGGAAATCGCCCGACTGATGACTTTGGAGGTCGGAAAGCCAATCAAGGAGTCGCGAATTGAGGTTCAAATTTGCGCCGGCTACTTTGAGTGGTATGCCGAGGAAGCGAAGCGAAACTATGGTGACCTTGTTCCCCAGTGGATTCCGAGCAAGCGCCATTGGCTTATCCGCCAACCTGTCGGCGTCGTCGCAACAATTACGCCTTGGAACTTCCCAGCGAACTTATTGGCTCGGAAAGTCGCTCCCGCTTTGGCAGCAGGTTGCACTGTCATCTCAAAGCCTGACCACCGAACCCCTTTGGTGGCGATGGCGATTTTCAAGTGCCTTCAAGATGCTGGACTACCACCCGGTGTCGCCAACCTTGTCGCCGGCGACCCAGCCGAAATTTCCGCTGTCTTCTTCGCTGACGAACGGGTTCGCAAAATCAGTTTCACCGGTTCAACCCGCGTCGGCAAACTCTTGATGCAACAAGCAGCCGAGCAAATCAAGCGGCTGTCCCTTGAACTCGGTGGTCACGCCCCAGTTATCGTCTTCCCCGATGTAGATGTTGACAAGGCTGCAAAATGGACCGTCCAAGCCAAGTTCCGAAATAACGGTCAAACTTGTATCTCGCCCAACCGCATTTATGTCCACGAGCAAATTTGGGACGAGTTCGTCGCACGGGTCGTTGATTACACGAAGCAACTCCGGCTCGGCAACGGTTTGGACGAATCCACTGATGTCGGTCCGCTCATTGACAGGAATGGGCTGGAGAAAGTTGAGAGGCATGTCCAAGATGCGGTCGCAA